>Ga0131853_10020802_pt1 | contig 11913 bp, 9 predicted proteins | sample TergutLab28metaG_FD_92764 | JGI IMG/M metagenome (GOLD analysis project Ga0131853, IMG submission 92764) | Labiotermes labralis P1 segment gut microbial communities from Petit-Saut dam, French Guiana - Lab288 P1 (version 2) (version 2) | ecosystem: Host-associated > Arthropoda: Insects >...
GGGAACTAAGCAACAAAAAAAAATTCCATAATGGCAAGTTAAGTAAAAAGATGTAAAACAAAAAAGTAAAAATGAAACTGTTAAATTGGTTAAAAAAAAAAAAAAAAAAAGCATAGTGCAGTATGTATGTTGTAATTTTATTTGACCGCAAACAAAACTCTACTGCAGAAAATCATCTTCTTTTTCAGGGACACGCGTGGTTGTTTTTGTCACCACAAAGGAATTAGCAATGCAGTGTTCATTCAGCTGTGGTGACATCCACTATCTGCTCTATTTTGGCTCCTTAAGGATCCTCCGTGAGCACTAAGATGAGTTGGATTGGATGAGATGGCTAAAACTGCCTGCCCCTTTTGAAAATCTTAACCCGATCATGTAGTCCACACATATGTAAGCACACACATACATACATACATACATACATAAACATACTCTATATATATATATATATATAAACATACATACATACATACACAGATATACACATTCCATGTGTCCACAAGTTTGTCAAAGTGCCAGTAGTATGTGGAATAAGTCATAAATGTATTGTATGTTTATGACTTTTACACACAGAATTGTCACAGCGCAAAATACTATAAATATTTCGTATAAAATATTATGAATCATCTTTACGTAAATAAAACTCATCTACAGAATAAAAGGGGTCTGTCTTTAAGTATCTTCTTAATGCTGCTTTAAACTGTACCTTTTCATTCTTAAGGTCTGTCCCACTACGTGGTGAAATGTTGAAAATTCTGATTTCAGAAGACTACCTCGCCTCTTATTTATACATCCTGCACTGGAGTATTTTGCGCGAACAAGAAGGACTTACAGGCTTCCACTAGTGAGTACGCTGTTCTGAACTCTCTACAGAAATTAATTAAAGCATCCACAGGAGTGTATTTTTGTGCAGTTGTTCCTGTCAGCGTATCCAATAAGAGGGCCCTAGACAGAAATTGGTGTAAGAGGTCCCGACGTTTGGTTTCCATCAAGCTGAGGATCCCACAAGGGACAGGCGTGGGAGAGGCTGCCCCACTTTGGGGCCACTTTCATCTCGATTTCTCTCGCCCCTGGCAGTTCAGAGGAAAGCTGGTGACCTTCAATCCAATGTGTCTGAAATGGACTTGTTACCAGAACGATTAAATCGACATTTTTGGGGCAGAAGAAGCTAATCCCACTCCACAAAATCGATTCGAAAGCCAGCTCAAAGACAAATTGTCTGTTAATTCAGCATCCTCATCACAAAAGCAAGCAAGTCAAATGGTTCTTCATGACCCATAATTTAGCAGTGTCCCGTGTCTACGTCTAGGTGTGCCTGTAGTTTCTTACCGTAAAACTTTCAGAACAAAACTGAACATTTATTTCCCGCTTGTAAATGCATGTGAAGTCTTATGACTCACCCTTTCTAAACATCTCGATCGGACTGGCTTAACCAATACAGGAAAAGAGTAAAAATCACGAAGCACCTGCTGTGAAAGTTAACAGGAAATACAGGTAAATGAAAATGTCTAAATCATTTCTACACTCTTCTGACGACGACATCTCTGTTACATTTATGACAACAGTAGACACCCGATTTACGACGGCTCAAATTCCGACACCCTGTTTTCGCGTCCTTACTAATAGTAACTCGCCCACAGTAACGAAGAAAACTCGTATTTACCACCGTCTAACGACTGCCACCGACGCCAAGTTTATCGGAAACCCTGAGCGAACATGTCGGTCGGCAGCGTCCCACCTGACAAAGGACAGTTGTTCCTGCAGCGAAAATTTTTTTGCATCGATCTTCGCTTCTTCACATTCTGAAAATCTCTAGCTTTTCAATGCGTCTGAGTAAAGGAAATTTCACGCATAGATTTTAAAAGTCAGGCAAAGCTATCGTTTTGGAAATGAAGCACGGCATTTCGGGAATAAGATGGGCGGGCTCGCGTCCAGATTCAAATTATCCCACTCAAACACGAGCAAAATTTTGAAGCATAAGGAAATGATATTTTATGGAAGGCAAGAGCGCTTGGCCAATGCAATCAACTGTGAGAGAAAGAAAACTTGGGTTGGTTCCTGAGGTGGAAAACCTTTTGATTTTATGGCCTGTTTTGTCGTAAATTAAATCGTAGTTGGATTCCTCAGAAGGCCTGGAAAGATTTCTTCCCCTGAGCGGGCAGGTAGGCTCTGGGGTCCACTAAACCAGACACTCACTGGGTACTTGGGGCGCATTGCTGGAGCATAAAGCGGCTGCGACGTGAAGGTGATCACTGAGCCGTTCAAAGTACTGAGATCAAGAATAAATGGAGCTAAATATCATTTCCCCACACGCCTTCATGGCGTGCACAGGGACAGTTTTCCCTTTTATGCCCTCACTGTATCGTAGGAAGTGAGTTTCCAGGAACGAAACCCCGGGAAATAAAGTTTCGACTTACGACGCTCGCTTGGCGACAGTCTTCCAAGAAACAATTAGGTCGTACTGGCGGGGGTCACTTGTGCATAGCTTCCGGACTTTGTACATCGTCCAGCTTTCCAAAAAGCACAAAAGTTACAAAACGTTGCAGCAATAGATTGTTTCCCTCCTCAGGGAAACGGGTGAGGACGTGCCTACGCCTAGATGTAGCTGGAATGACACAGGATGTACAGACTCTGAGAACATCCCTTTCTAACGGGTCATGATTACTTCCTGCCTAACCACTTCTTTGTTTACCGGGAGACGGAAAAAGGTTCGGTTTTCGAAACGTTTTGTCACTTATTAATCGGGAACGGAGGATGGGCAAAATCAAAATCGATTTAAATCAACAGACTGCAAAGCTTTAAAAAAAAAAAATTGGGAGATATAACAGTTGCTGCTATAGCACGGTCGGATATCGCGGTATAATGCAACTAATTTCATGCGACGGAATCCTTCATTAGAAGCTAACAGTTCCTCAGCTATTCAATAACCCAAAGATTCATTACCGTGCTCACAACAGCCAGACAGTTCTCCTCATCCTCAGCTAAACGAATCTGGACTACACCTTCCAATTTGTATCTTTAAGATCCCTTTTATCACTATCGTTCAGTCTACTTCTAGGTCTTCGAAGTGTCCTCTTTCCTTCAGGTTTCCCTACCAAAATCCTGTATCAATTTCTCTAACCCACACACACATCCCACATGAAACGCTTCTCAATACGGTGACTTCGTTAAGGGCTGTACAATTCGGGTCCGAGTCCTGGAAGAGGCCGAATCGTCCCCACCGGCTCTGGGATCCACCCAGCCACCTATTCAATGGCTAACAGGACTGTTTCCCTGCGAGTAAAACGGCCGGAACGTGAAGATGACTCACTCACATTACATTTAGCGACGACTTTATTAATACCTCTATTCCCCTTATAAACCTTCATGGAGCGGACAGAGACAAATTTACCTCCTGCTACGGCTCTCTTCTTAGGCCCAAATACCTTCCTCAGCACCCCAGTATCGAAAACCTTCGGCCTATGTTTCTCCCTCGATGTAAAAAACCAAGGTTCACACCCACAAAAATAAAACGGGCGAAGTTGCATTTCTGTATTTTTTAAAACTTACATCCTAAGACAACAAACTTGAAGAAAAAAGACTCTGGACTGAAAGGTAGAGGCATGACCTGAATTTAATTTGCTCTTATTTTCACCATGGACGAATTTTCACTTGTTTTTCGTGTTCCTCAACATTTGAACTGTGCTTTATTTTGAAATGATAATTTCTGATTTCTTTATATTGTAAATCTGTCCAACATTCTACTCACGGGACGTAAACATATACTTAGTTTTTTTTCGTATTTACTTCCAGAAAACCCTCAATACTAGCAGCCAATAAAGAATTTTATTTTTTACAGTATATATCTTCCCCCACACCATATACTTCGTCAGTATAGAACAGAAGCTCATGTGTTCCATTCACATTTTAATTCTTCCTGGTTTACTTAATCACTCCTAACTGCCTACTTTAAAATGAACATGAAAAACCGGACAATAAAACATTTTATAATTCCGTATCATTCTGAATAAAAAATAAATCAGACATATAATTCCCTATCCGGAATTTATTGCAGGTTACTTTCAAACAAATATTAATTCACCTTGCTAGTTTCATGGATACAAGAAACGCTATGAGAATATTGTACAAAACGCCTATCCTAAACGAAAAAAACACGCGTTCTTCAACTCTATAAACATCTGATCCACTGCGCCATTGTATTCCCAGTTTTTCTCAAGTTTTTGACGAATGCAAAATATCTGATCAGTAACGATCTCTTACATCGCAATACACATTGACGACCCCCAATGATTTATTCTGCACATGGAGTTAAACTTAAGGGAAGAATGTTGGGCAAATTTTTGTACGGAGTTGGCAACACTGAGGCACCTTAATAATTACTTAAATCAGGTTTATCTCTGTGTTTGTAAAACACAGAGAATAATATATATAACAATATAACATCACAGACAATTTACGTAGTGTGTTACATTGTGGCGCGTACGTTTAGTCGCTATTGCCAATGTAACTATCAATAATACATTCCCTCTTTATTGTTGTTGGTGCAGACGTAATTGTAAAAAGTATATGTGTTCAGTGTTGCCATGGGAATTCAACAATGGTTTCCCTTTGCACTGTTTCCGAGCTACAAAATATTTTATAGGGCCTACTGTTATTAACAACAATGAATATCAAGTATTCTGAGTGTGTGTTTGTATTCTCGCCTTAGTTATCCCGTAGCAAATCGCATCTTTTCTGCGTCGTATTACATTGTCATGTGACCCGTAGGGCTCTACCATAGTTTTCCACGTGACCTCATAAAGGACAAGACTTCAGGGGGGAAAAACAATATTGAACAAAAAGTGTGTGTTTTGATTTTTCCTACAAATTTTGTCTTAAACGTTTCTTGTTCTAAGAATAACTCTGGGAAATACACATTCACATCGTCCTTCATGTAAGGTACCAGTTATTCTTGTCAGTTTTTGATCATACTTAAATTTTCTCGACATGTTTTCGAAAAATCATCAAATGTCACGAAAATCCGTCCAATGGGAGCCCAGTTGTTCCACACAGACTGACAGAAGAGTGGAGGAAGAGACAGGCATGACGCAGCTAACAGTCGCTTTTCGCAACGTTGTGAGTGCGCTTAAAAACGAAAACAATTTCTGGTTAAGAGTTTTTCCGTCCCAGACCCGCTGGACCAACCACAACTCGCGTATGATACTTCTTACAGACTCGTGGATATTTGCAAGCTAGACATTTACACCACTAATTAAAACGCGTTTTATATATCTCATGGAGAGGAAGAAAAGGCCGCATTGCCGGCGAAGAGTCGTTATTGTCTTGCCGCTCTGATTCGCACGGACGCGTGTTCATTGCTTTGTGGATCAACGCGAGACGTCAGCTCAACTCTTATATCTCCAACAGTCTAATGTTTTTCATTTCGTATGTATTTCTAACCACATTAGCGTTTTAATTAGCATTTAATTAGAATATTTAGCCTAATACATCGACTGCATCGCTCGCGTTTGTATTTTGGCTTCGGAGGCCTGGGGTCCAAACCCCACCCCACAGATCTGTTAACCAGAATGATGCTTTCCGTGACCACTCGAATAACATTTATTCAGAAGTACCGATCATAAAACTCTTCGTTATGTAGTTTTCTCTAGTGGTTTGTTACCTCGTCTCTCTTAAGCCCAAATATCCTCCTCAGCCCCAAATTCTCGAAAACCCTCAGCCTAAGTCCTTCCCTCAAAGTCAGATACCAGGTTTCATACTCATACAAAAAATACGCAAAATTTTTGGGTAGCAAACTGGAAGATAAAATATTCTGCACCGAATGATAGTAGGTATTTCCTGGCTTCAGTCTGCTCTTAATTTCTTGCTGAATAGAATTAGGGGTCTTCCAAATATTGTAAATTTGACATTTATCTTTTTGTTGTGTATATTTAAAACAAATGGTGGCGATTCTCTCAGCTTAACTTAACGAGTAACTCTTTGATACATTTCTGTTATCCTCAGAGTGGTTTTGTCTAACGGCCTAAGGACAGATCATAATGTAGTGAAGTACGCACGTGTAGAATTCATACGCAGTAACTAACTACTCCATACAGCATAGTCCTTCCTGAGAAGCTAACATGTTCTCACATAGTCAAGAAATTCCCTGCATTTGTGGAACCCGAAAGTTCATTGCCGCATTCACAACAGCATGCCACCCGTCCCTATCCTGAGCCAGATAAATTTAGTCCATGCCCCCTTACTTCTTTAAGATCTACTTTAATATTATTTTCCCATCTATGCCTAGGTCTTCCAAGTGGTCTCGTTCCTTCAGGTCTTCCCACAAAAACCCTGTATGCACCTCTCTCATCACCCATACGTGCCACACATGTGCAATATATAAGACCAAATAAACAGCCATAATAACAATAATGCTGTTATCAAATTACTCCAAATGACCTATTTAATTTACCGTTTGGAAGTCTCCGAGAACATTAACATTCCACTTCCAGTATCAAACTCTACTGCAGTGGTTACCATATGCGCTTAGGGGATCCGTGGATGCATTTGTGTAATGGCTATTTTGGAATTCACTTTTTTTAAATTGAAGGAATAATGTTATGTTAAAAAATCGAGGGACTTATTAATTGGCGATGTTTATTTCGTATGACCGTTAGAATGTGAATTAACAAATCCCTGTACTCACGATGCGAGCGATAGTCGGTTTAATTAAGGTCCAAACATGCAATTCAATGTTACGTATGTTACTGGTATGCATTCGTAGCTACCTAAAATCAGTTCTGAGACATAAATATTTAATTCTGGATACCTATCATCCGGACACACTATATTTATGTGAGCAAGGATGTGAGGGTCCGTGGTTATTTCTCGAAGGCTAAAGTAATCCGCGAGCAAAAAAAGTTTGGGAAATACTGCTCCAGACCCACAAAGAAGCACTCAGTTCAGTAATACAACAGCCCTCACCGTATTTTGCTTCGGCGACAGCGTTATTTACGACAAATTCAAAATATTTCCAATTACATGAGGCTCCACGGTGTTTCAAAGTTCTACCATTCTAACTGTTACACTAAATAGAACACTGTCTAATACCATAGATGCTACCTGCTATCAACTGGCAAACAAGCAGGTCAAATGTAATAGCCGACAGCATCCTTACGATATGTAGAGCAGTCGGTATATTTACTGCCTGGGGGTTGGACGGTCCGGGGATCGAATCCCGGTGTGGAGAGATTTTTCATGCCGTCCACACCGGCTCCGAAGCCCATCCAGCCTCCTGCACTATAGGTAAAGGGTCTTTCTCGGGGCTAAAGCGGCCGAAGCGTGGTGCTGACCACCCACCTCCTTCTAGTGCCTGGTTGTGAATGGGTTCGAGCTATACCTCCGCCTCCAATCCGTGCCTACATAGGCATGTCATGAGGTAGCCTTTACTTTTTTATAAGGTTATTTGTCGTAAAGAATCTAGAAGTCAAATAATTCACGGGCATCCAAAACGCGTACATTGAGCGTTTCTTTAAAACCGTGTCAGTACTGCTGATTAGCCCTTTGTCTGATCGTAGTTTGTACTCACACATATATCCTCGCGTCCGAAACCATTTCGTGCACTTTCACAGCAAGCTTCTGATCCTCTTCTCCGTGTTCTCTCTCTCTCTTTTACCTTGCCTCTTTTTTACGTTAGAAAATTCTGCCCACTATAACCTAATACTAGCCCAATCCTTCCAGCTGAACGGAGTGGAGATAAGCCGTTAAATAAACTAAGAAACGAAGACAAAACAAGTAAAATTTGTCCCATTCCACGGCAATAAAGACTTATGGCGGGAGTAGTGGTATATCTCCACTCATTCCTAACCTCGGTACTTAAGACAGCGGTTAAGTGGCCAGCTTCAGTGACCGGCCCATTTACTCCAGGGTAAAGCACCGCCGGTACCCACGGAATAGGAGGTTGGGTGGGCCCCAGAGTTAGTCTGGAGTTTGAGGAAAAAATCTGTTACCCTTGCCCCGAATCGAACTCTTCTCCAAAAGTCCCAGCCGGTGAAATTTCTCTATTTATACACTTCCTAGCGTGAAGGACTGAACGCGTATCTTGGGTGTTAAATATTTACACGACTTGTAGGAACTAAACGTGATCTGGGAAGACCGTGACGTAGACGGTACGAGGTTGTTGTAGCATGGAGATCAGAGCAGAACCCTGATAATCTGCTTTCTAATTTCGCATATCCCTAGCACCACTCATATTTTTTATTATTGTTGTTGTCGATAACAGATTGTATATGGGTCTATGTTAAAATTCTTTGACAAAATCTCTCATGTCCATGGTCGTCCTGCTAACAAACAAACAAACACTTTTCATCTGTTTATGTAACAATTTCACTTGCCTAGCTACAGTAGTTCATTATTTATCACCATAAAGCCAGAAGCCAAGCATAATGTTCGCATCGTCGCCATGTTTTTGTTTTTACATTTTCCAAAAATGTTACTTTAACAGAAGTCGGATATTTTAACCATGAAACATATCACGATCCTAGAGTATGAAGTTCTATACCCAAGAGTATTTCGCTCTGGGCTCACTCCCACCAAAAATTTCGCGCGTTCGCCATGACGTTTTTCATGTCTGCAGAAAATTACATAGTATATCGTTGAGATGTCATCCACCGGCCTAACAATTGGACCAAATTTTATAACAAGATAGGCAATGCACGTATAACGTAACATTTATGCGCGTTCGTGCAACCATTGTTGTAGTGGAAAAACAATGAGTATTACATACTGAGTGTATGTGTGTATGTATGTGTGTGTGTGGGTGTGTGTAGCCTTACTTATCCAGCATGCAATGCGCATACGCATATCGTCATCTGTGGCCTGTCCAGTTCTACCGTATTTTTCCACATTTTCTTATCAACAGCACTATTTTCGAATAACGTTACTGAACATAAAATATGTTTTGATTTTCCCTACAACTTTTATCTGACACATTTCTCATTCTAAGAAGAATTCAGCGAGATATGATCAGAAATGTATATTGTTATTCATGTAAAGTACAGTTAATCTCCTCAGATTTTAATGAAACTTCAATTTCCTCAACAGATTTTGGAAAAATAATCAAATATAAATTTCCATGAAAATCCATTCAGTGAAAGCCGAGTTGTTCCACACGGACAACGGACGGACGGACAGACAGACAACACGAAGCTAACAGTCGCGTTTCGCAATTTTGAGAACGCACCTAAAAATCTTTAAAACAGATCAAAAGCTGAACTGGGCACAAACAGATTTTTTTTTTTTAAATTTAGGGAGTAAAGTTGGCTAAAATTTAACCATGATTAGAAACTGGTCATAAATTGGCAATATAGCGGTCTGTTGAGTAGGCCTACGTGGCGACGAACCTTCGGATTGTCAGCAGTCCTTAATGAGATCATAAGATTGGACGTGAGCATAGCAAATCTGTGTGCATCTCTCCAACTGCAGGTAAGGTTTCTCTTCGCTCTTAACAGAGTAATGCTGTGTGACAGCCGCTCGCCAACTGGCGTGTCTGCCGTTAGCGTGACACAGCAGCCAGCGCATGTTCCAACACAGGAATTCAATTCACAGTTCTTATAAGTGAGTTTATTGGTTTTATAAATCCTCTTAAGAACATGCTAAGAGACACCAGAGGATACGTCGAAAGGAATCTTAAGAAAAAAAGCCGTGAAAATGACGAATGGTCCCATCTGGCTCAGCAGAGAGAAAAGTGTGTGAGTTGGTGTAATACGTTGAACTTATGCGTATTAACACCTGTTCCCCAAGTTCTATACATTTTATCTTGAAACAAACACTGACTTCCTGTACAGATTTTGCGAAGATGTTTTGTAAAACTGGGCCCATATCTGGTAAAATAAAGCTATACCTGTACAAGCCTTTAGGGCTCCAGAAGGTTGAGGCTCCCAAAATATCTAGACAACTGGCACAAGAAAGTGGTAAGGTTGTCAGCCCTACCCACCGGCCGCGTTTACCACCCAGGGTATATTTTTGGTATTCGTTTCGAATAGAGGCTGAGTTGACCCCGGGGCCATAGTACGGCCGGAAGGGTTGGGTCAGTGAAAAGTCCCAATGATACTACTGGGAATCGGACCCACGACCTTCAGGCTTGTAGTGCCTCAATAAACTGCGCCACGGCCTACCACACCATGAAGGTATACAGGGGGAGTAGAGGTACAATTCCACTCATTCTTAACCTCGGCACTAGATGGAGATGAATGGTTAACTTCGCCCTCCGGCCGCTCTACTCCAGGAAGGAGAATGAGAAGCCCGCAGAGAAGAAAAAATCTCTTGTTTCTACTGGGATTCGAATCCCGGATCGTTCAACTCGTAGCCAGGTCACCGCAGAGGGATGGATTTTTATGAAATTTTATATGAACATTACGCCATTAGTGGCTGTCCCAAAATACTACTTTAGTATTACATAAAATAGGTAATAACAAAGTCTTCACTCTTCAGGGACGTTGCGTGGCTTTGGTGGACAGTCTGTTACCGACGTTTCGTAACAACGTATCGGTCTCATCTTCCAGGATCAAGAAGTCTACTTGTACTGCATGTCCCTTCAAAATAAGATGGTCACGTCCCGAAACGTCGATAACAAACTACAAATCTACGCCGCGTTAACATTTCAGAAGAACGAAGACTCAGCTCCACCAAAGCGGAAGCCTGTCATGTCGCTTGGCAGTACCAGCGTATAGACTTGAGAGGTGGGCAAAACACTAGCGCCGCTATGCAGTGCGGTAACCACAGTAACTAACTTTAGAACTTGTACTTAAAATACTATTACAGTAGGTAATAAAGACACAAGGAAACCGCCTGTTGAAGTACAAAAAGAAAATTCTGCGATTATAAAAGTATTTATGGAGTTTGAAGCATAAAACCTATTAATAAAATAACTTCTGTGCACGTAACAAATTTAATTAAATATACTTAACTTCTATCACAATCCGACTAGAGAGAATAACATTACATGTAAGTCAGTGTGCTATCAGCATTAAAAAAACCGGTTGCCAGTCGCATCGAAAGCTCCCAACTGCTTATCATCATTACTTAATACTTAACTGAAACTTACTCAAATTATATTGTCAAAAAAATAATTCAAGTACATTCGAATAATATATGTTCGTAATTACAGATGAGCAACATATACCGATGCCTAATACCGATATGTCTCTAGTCTTGACAGTGCTGTGACCTCTGTTGAAAAAAAAAACTGTATCAGTGGCTGTAACGTCGCCGGTGCGTTACACGCGTATGTAGACGTATACTGACTGGGAAGAATGAGAATACACAGAATGAAGGATGTAATGAATGGACGGCAATACATGTGTGTGTCGGCCCGTATTCTTGAGAATTTGCTAAAATTAAGGATCAATTACACGACACAGCTCTTTGAAGTAAATTCGCACGGCTGTGGATTGTGTGTCAGAGATGGAATCTTTACAGTGGGACGGAATAACATGTGCTGTGTTGGTCTCACGAAACAGCACAGCGCTAACTCTACAAAGGGCTTAAATTTGACAGATCAGCAAAATCGTCATGTAGGATTGAAAATGAATAAAAGAGGCAGAAAGATAATGCAAAATGATAAATACGGGATATTTCTGAGGATTTACTTCGTTGTGCAGTCGTGCAGTGAGCGGTGCAAACAGTTCAGGGAACATCGGATGTTAGAGGTTCGCTGCCGAACACTGTTCGCAGAAACCGACGCTGACAACAACGAAGACATATTGATATTAACATACAAAGTGACAGTAACATAAGAACAGACGCTGATAGTAACATACAAAGTGGCAGTGACATAACAACAGACGCTGATATTAACACACAAAGTGACAGTAACATAAAGAGAGGAGCTAATATTAACATACACAATAACAGTAACAGACGGACAGACGCTGACAGTAA
>Ga0131853_10020804_pt1 | contig 11912 bp, 8 predicted proteins | sample TergutLab28metaG_FD_92764 | JGI IMG/M metagenome (GOLD analysis project Ga0131853, IMG submission 92764) | Labiotermes labralis P1 segment gut microbial communities from Petit-Saut dam, French Guiana - Lab288 P1 (version 2) (version 2) | ecosystem: Host-associated > Arthropoda: Insects >...
TAAAAAAAAATTGTAAAAAATGTTTTTTTTTCACTAAATAATATAAAAAAAGTTTTTTTAAATAATTTTTTTAAAAAAAAAAAAATTTAAAATTATCCCCTTTTCCCCCCCCCCCCCCCCCAGTAAAAGTTTCTGGGTACACACCTGTTACTAAGCAAATTTAAATGTTCATTACAAAGACAGTAATTTTTCTAATACTAAATATGATGAAACTGAGATTTCGAAAAGACTAAAGGAAAAAGTGTTCTGCTAAGTAGGAGTGCACAGCTCATGGATGCCCAGTTGAGAAACACTGATGACACACTGGCACCATTTGATACTGCTTTATCTTATAGAAATGCATACTTTCCCCCAGCACATTGACTCATGAAGAAAATGACTGTTTTTCAGGTGTGAGATACGTGCCATGACAACAAATAACAGTATAAGTCGACTTCTGAACCATACAGGATGATCAGCTTCGTGCATTGAAGTGAAGCTTTGTTGTGTATTTTATAATAGTCGTCGTGTGTCTGAGGAAAGTTTATATTCATTTTCGTAACAAAAAGAAATATACATTGCAAAAATGAGAAAAAGATTATTTGTATGTACATCAGTGGTTGACTATCATAAATGTTGAAATGGCTTCCATCATTGTGTAGGCACTATTGGAGTGAACATCTGAGAACGAACTTACCCCAAGAATTTATGTGAGATGGCTGCTTGCTACAGATTGCATACAACTGTGAAATTTTATGCCAAAGTTGCTGGAAAGTTGCTGATTTTCCTATCCCACATGTCGCCAGATAATTTTGCAAGTAAAGGTCCAGTGGAGCCACATGAAACAAATGAGGGGGTATTCTGTGGTTCATCTCCATTGTTGTTGGATATTAGTGTCCATATATTCCCTGACATTATGATGTTGTGAGGAGAGTTGAGGTTGTTTTATGTTGTTGGTATTAAATTTTGTTATCTTTGTATATCTGACAAATAACATGCACAGTGAATGACTTAAGCACATTAAGTTACCACTAGTAAATCATCTTAAAGTAGAATGATTTTACAGCATATATGACACAGGAAGTCCTGGAAAATTTAGTACCTCCTCCATATGATCGTGGAGACCTCAGGGGATCATGTAATATGGTTTGGTAGTTGTACCATTGAGCTTGAAAGTTGAATATTATATCCAGATTCCCTAGAAACCACTCCGAAAACTTGGTTCTAGGTTCAGGATTGTCTTCAGTTAAGTATCCATTGCATTCAGAGAGCACATAACATTTCAGTGTGGCAGGTTTGAAAATCTTGGTGCACACATGACCTGCTGATGTCATTCTCATGAACACATTATTTTAAAATTATTTTTGGGGGTGATCACAAATTGTTTTTGCACCACCACAGGTTGCTGGTAAGGCAAACAACACAATCTGTTACTTGCATGCCACACTGCTTCAGGCTGTATTATAAATATTGTTGCCATCATTATTGGGTAATATATCCCTTGTTAAAATGTGCATACTCTTTTTTTACTTGATCTATATTTGTTTTGTGTTAATTATATTGTTTGGAGTATTACTGTATTGTATTTAAGGAACAGCTATGATATTGTCTGTATTTCTATGCCATGCCTTTGCTTGCATCTCTTACTGTTAGAGTTTACAATTCAAAGCAGAGGTTAAAAGGCATGTTCTGAAATGTACAACTGTAGAAATACTCTGTGTATGTTCTTTCCATAAATGTTTATCATAAAAAACAATATATCATTTTCAATTTTGTGACTGTGTTATTTGCAGAATAAGGCCAGAGTTCCACAACAATGAAAAGTGTCTGATATTACCTAGATATAATCAGGGTGATAAAAACATGATGATAGCAATTACTGAGGCATATCACTTTATTATCCATGTATAAGATTTTATCCAACATTTTTCTCTCAAGGTTAATTTCATATGTGGACAAAATAATTAGGAATCTCCATTGCAGATTTTAATGTAATAGGTCAACTACTGATCACATATTCTGCGTTCTGATACTCGATAAAAAAACAAGTATAACTGAAGAGTACCTGAGGTATAGACAGACTTCAAGAAAGCCCCTGATTTGGCTACAAGGGATGTTTGTATAATATTTTCATTTAGTGTGATGTTCCCGTGAAGTTTAGATGGGTCATTTCAAATTTGTTTCAGTGAAACAAACAATCAAGTGCAGACAGTGTCCATACATTTCCTACACAGAATGATGTGAAACAAACACATGGTTAACCACTACTGCCTTTCACCTTGGCTTTAGAATTTGCCATCAGGAAGGTCCAAGGAAGCCTCTGAGGGGCTGATACTGAATGGAACACATCAGTATTTAGCCTGTGCTGATGATGTTGATTTATTTGTTGAAAATATAAGTGTTATAAAGAAAAAGACACTTTGTTGGTCACTTGTAGGTAAGTTCTGGAGGTAAATGTGTGAAAATGAAGTGTGGTAGGTTATGGACTGGATGTATCTCACTCAGGATGGGGATAAATGGCAGGCTATTGTAAATTAAATAACTGTCCAACAAGATGCGACTGTATTCAGTTTATTACATTTCTGTAGGCAGCTCTAAATGTTTCGGATGTTGAAACCCATCATCAGGAGCTCGTACAACTGTAATTACAGCTTCTGGTATTGATTAACTGCAATGAGTAAAATACGCTGCTATTAATACTAATATATAATTTAAAATTCTAGATTAGTTGTATCAAATGTTACTAGCCTTGGCGAATATGATATATAAAACAATGGTGGATGGTTAAAAGCAGTAGTTTTAAATATGTACAACAAAATATAAAATATATATATATATACACACACACACACACATACATAATTTAGGTTATGTTGAAGTTCTGTCGGAAAATGCGATAAACAAAGTTGGTTAATACTATTGTGTATACCTGCTATAGTTACCTGATGATGGGTGTCAACACCCGAAACATGTAGAGCTGCCAACATAAATGTAATAAACTGAATACAGTCACATGTTGGACAGTTATTAAATTCGATTCACGATGCACGGACCCATGTATATAAAATGGTAATAAATGTTAGGGTTCCATGAAATATGATTTTTCTGGACCAGCTGAGGAAGTATTAGGTTCTCAAAATGGGCTCTGCTTCATGGAGTTTGTTGTTATATTGCCAGAAGATGAAGTCTCTAGTAAGTAGGAGTACTGTAAGGCTATGATGCTCCATAACATTGGTAACAAATTACCAATCAGCATGGCGTCACATCCCAGATGATTGTAATCTTAATCGGTAATGGTGTAAAAATCTCAAATCATGTGGGTGGGATGTGTCAGCAGTCTGAATTTAAAACTGATCCTGAAATTATTTTTGTTTATTAGGTTCACCCCCAAAGATCATATTACTATCCACCCAGACATGCCGACAAGAAAGCATTCCAACTGAACATATTTTCATAACACTTCAAATTAATGACCCCATCCTGTAAACTAGTGATAAAATTTTAACTCTGGTTTATATTTGACATTTCATTGCACATTAAACCACAAAATGGGACACAACTAATAGAGCAGTGTTATGTTATAAACTATTATTTTAATATGCGATTTCCTAAACAGTGGCGAATCCTGATCTGGAGGCGAGTTCTTGTGGAAGGGTCCAGAATGCCCTCCAATTATGCTTCTGCTAGAGCTGAACAGAATTTGCCACTGTTTCTAAATAAAAGCCAGAAATATGTTTTGACATTGGTTAATAGGGGCTACCAGACTACTTTAATGGAAAAATAAATAATAATGGAAACTGTCTCATATGATATACGGCATGTGATAAGTATGTGCACGACTTGTTGGTCCAACTGAATAATTTATGTTATATCTGTTACATGGTGGGCATTGGATTTGTGTTGACTTTGAAAGTGTAGTTATGTGAGGTGAAATGGAGTTAAGCCAAATGAGAGGGTAGTGAAGTGTAGTTGGGTGAAGTTCAAATGGGAAGAAGTAAAGTGTCAACAAGTATAGTGAAGTGGAGTGAAGATCTTAGTAACAGGGTATCTGTCATTATTAGAAGATATATAGATCATGTGCATTTTGCTGCTTATATGGCTCTTTTGTTTATCACATTCTTTCATAATCTTTTGGTTCTGTTTTGTATCATTTTATATATGTTTGTATGTTTTGTATGCTGCTGTTTAATTTTGTATTTATGTATTCTTATTGGTATGTATGTTCAATTCTGGGTATTCTGTTTCATTGTGTTGTTCTTTGTATTGTTTGTGTGTGAATGTGTACTGTACTACTGCCACCGGTTGTCAACCCAATTGCAGTTAACAAATATATCATGTAAACCTACTGGTACAGAAATATGATCTATTGGTGGTCTTTTCCTTCACAATGTAGAACAATTTCTAGTTGCATAACTTTGTTCCTACTGTGTTATACACGTTATATATATGCCAGAAGGCATATTTCATCGAATGCCCACCTTAATTTTGAGTATGTGCATGTGTAGATCTTTCTGGCCATCGCTTGACTACAGTCCACTCGGCAAAAGCTCGCGGCTGGTGTGGCGCTGACCTAAACAAATGGGCATTAAAGCCCCAGAATTCCTGCGACTTTCGTACATTTCCAAAGGCATTACGGCTGAAGGAACTAGTAAACTTTCAAGTATATAAATAGCGGTCAAGAGCTACACATTGGCCATTACCGTTGTTCACCCGGGCTTATAAACGTGCTTAGCAAGCAGTGCTGTTACCTTTAGTAACGCATTTGCAGGAAAGTTCCGGTACACAATTAGAACGGTTGATTACAATCTTAATTCATCCACGTGGGGTAACGAAGGCAGACTGAGTTAATAGGATCGTCTCAGTGGTGTACAATAACGTAACTTGTGCACCAAGCCTAACGTCAGACTCGTGCAACAGTTGGGGACATTTGGAACTGGATCTATTCGTAGGCATGCCGTAGCAAGAATTTGACACTTGCTGCGTCGAGAAGGCTGTGGTAGGGTGACAGTTGAACAGCTGATCCTGGAAAGGTGGGTTTTTAGACGAAATTTACACGAAACACGCACGTAATACTTCCGTTGGTAATTTAACGTGTTTTTTTTTATAAGTCCATTGCGATATCCGGAAGAAACTACTTGCACCTGTTACCTCTACGATCGTGAAATATAAGGTGAGGAGAACAAGAGATTCAGTATGGATTTGAGGGTTGATGAATCATGGAGCTCTTTTGTTTTCTTGCCATGTTGGTTGCGGAGGTTTCATAATACACCTTATATCTCTAGTCTTGGTATGACATTTACTACTTTAACAGAAGTGAAATTTGAGTCTTGCAGATGACATTTAATTTGTAATTACTTAGCCTCTGCAAAGTCAATGTCAGAATGTGATTAAATATAAAATAATATCCATTATGCTCACATGACGCAGACAATGATATCCATCCCTATCGCTGCGAATTTACTAGCTCCATCATAGTCCTGGAGAAATTAAAGATGCAGCAAAATAATAAGTCAGGATTCAAGACCTCATGGAAATTTTGTCATTATGGTATGCTATTAATTTGACAATATTTGTGATAATTACTGTTTATGTATTAAATAATATACTATAGACATAATATATTAATTTCCTGTATGACGTTCTGCTAGTACAGCTGGAAGAGTTAGGAGTATTATGGAGTTCAGAGAAGAAGCCACATATTTCTGGACTTTTCCTACTACAGGTATAAAATGTGAAGGTAAATAAGTGGTTCTTATCAAACCACACTTTTCAGAGGAAATACAAACAACCTCCCACTGTATTTCCTTGTCAAAGATTTTATGAGAGAATTTGACATAAGCAAGTAGTCTCTGTAATGAATAGATTTACCTTTGTTTCACAGTAGGTGGGGAAACCATTACATGCTTACCAAATTCTAAAGTTTATCCTTACTTTTATATACAGATTTCAGTGTGTAATAGGAGATATTTCAAATATTGTGAATTTATGCAACCAACATTTGGAGAAGAATAATGCAATAAGTAGAGCCATTCTTGGTTTGTAATTGTGTTTGAAACTTTACTGTAATTCTTCAGAGTTCTTTAGTGTGGCTAGAAAAGTATGAAACTAATAATTCTGATAATCCGATTTTTATTTTAACAGTCTGTTGTAAAACTTTGCTGACCTGCTTGAATATTTCTTTCTTACAGTAGGCAGAACATGAGATAGTATGTTGTTTTCATATTAAGTAGATAATGGAATATCTTATACATATGGTTTCGCAAAACTGGAGGCATTGCGATCTGTGTTTATATTAAATAATGGTGTTCACTTGTTATATCCAGATGTATACTGGAAAAATCCAGTTATTATGTTGGGAATAATATGTTGACCTCTGTTAGTAATCTTTAAATTAAAAAATTCACATTTATTGAATATATGTAGCCTTATGAATGAAAAATAAAATATTAACTTTAATGATTTGTCTGAGACCTTGCAGCTGTTGATTGGCTGTGTCATATTGACCTTAACATCAGTGGTCAGAGTTTTTATCTTTTCATTTTGTACACTCTGTTCTGGGTACCCTGTCACTTTAAAAATATGTAACTGTGAATTGCTGAAATAGTGTATTGCAGTGTCTTTATAAAAGTTAGTTATAAACTTGGAGAAAGGCAATAGTGACATAGTTTCGGATTGTAGTTATTCGTATTTCGAATATGTTTATTTTCATTGAACTCCTGAGACTTGTAGAGTTTAATGGAGTTTTCTTTGCATCTAGCACATCAAACATACGGCAGCCTGCAAAGCGTGGAATTATGGGAGATCTCACTCCACTTCAGCCACTCGCAGTGAATATACATATATATATTTGCTACGTTTCTATGGCTTGTACAAATTTACTCTTGCTATGATAGAACTGCATGCATTGGCACAAGCACAGATGTTCATTTCTGAAATATAACAGTTCTGGTTTGTAGAATGGATTTGCATCTTTTGTTTGTTTTCTTGAGCAGCACAGTATGAACTTAGCTCAGTTTTAATGCTGCACACTTTATCTGCAAATTTTGAAGGACATAATGCTTGTTAGGTGATTATAAATGCTCAGACTGCCTGAGTGAGTATGAGATTTGATTTTTTTTTGTCCAAGTGAGAAGTTAAAGAAGCGTCAATAATTATCCAACAAGATGCAACAATATACAGTTTATTTATATCTGCAAACCGCTCTATATGTTTCGGGTGGTATCTTCACCCATCATCAGGAGTTCATATCACTGTATCTACAGTATCTGGCATTATTGAGACCGTTACTGCTACCAGTCATGAACGTGACTGGATGGGACCTGGTTTAGGTGTACTTTTGCATGAGTACACCTAAACCAGTTCCCATCCAGTCACGTTCACAACAGGTGGCAGTAACTGTCTCAATAATGCCAGATATTGTAGATACAGTGATATGAACTCCTGATGATGGGTGAAGATACCACCTGAAACATGTAGAGCAGTTTGCAGATATGAATAAACTGTATATTGTTGCATCTTGTTGGCTAATTATTGACACATATTATGCAATGCATGGACCACTGAATATTAAAAAGAAGTTAAATAGGTAGTGAAATATGGTTTTTGTAGGTTAGGTGGTTATTGTTTTTAAAATTGATTGATCTAGAGATTTAAATCTGGCATGTTATGCCATATTGTCTGGTAGTTGGCGGTCTGACATTTTAGGGGCTTTTAGTGCCTCTGTCATCAGAACTGAAGAGTGTAACTACTGACTGTGTGTCTCTGAAGATGGACATACTATATGCTTCTCCAAAACGTAGGTGGCTGTGTACTAGTTGACATGGCATAATATCCCACAAGACATGTATCTTAATAAACAGGGTTGTGAGAAACTTGCATCTTGAATGGAGTGATCTCCATGACTTCCATGATTATCAATTCATTGAACCAAGGACAGTGAATATTATCACAGCCTGATTCCAGATTTGTACCAAAATTAAAATAGGAAGCAGTGCTAATGGAGGTGCATTACCACAGTGAACTTAATAGGATATATGCTGCTGTGTAATTTGTAGACAAGTTCATCAGTGTTGGTCTTGTGCATTGTTGTTTTGTGTCCTTCTTTTCATATGTGACAACTCTTCTGAAATATGATATGTTGTATTTGTTTGACAAAAAGAATCAATAATAATCTGTATGAAAAAGAAGATACATCACTGTTGAACGTGTGTGTTGTTAGTTTGCCCTTTCTGCCCTGTGCAGAGAGAGAGAGGTAGAAACAAGGCTTCAATAGGAAAATCCTAGGGCATGATGGGTATGGATTTTTTTTGTGGTCAATTCTACAGTTTCTGTGCTGCACTGTAAATCTGAAATATAAGACTATATTAACTTATCAACATTTATGAGAATATTTTTCTCATGTGCTTGTGTGAATGAGGCCACTTTTTACATCAGGAGTTGTCTTTGCTTTAGAAACGTGCAGTAGCATTAGTTTCTTGTCTTCATCATCTTCCTCTTCTTCTTCGTCATCATCATTGTCTTTTTCTTCTTCTTCTTCTTCTTCTGTTTGTATTGTATGTATTTTACTGTACACCCAACCCTGGCCCCACTGATAAAGAAGAGCATGTTTCAACCAAATATGGTATGTAACATTTTCACAATATTTTGTATTATAATGATGTGGATAATTTATGTTGTATGCAATTGGCTGTTAGAAATGATTGGTGAGTCCTGCACTGCCCAACCACAGATCGCCATAAGCAGACTGTGTGGCTCGTCTGGGTTCATAGGTTATCTGATGTTTATAAGGTTAGTGCTTGAGGAATGCAGTTTAGTAAACACAAGATAGATATAAAATGGGTCACTGAGTGATATGTTACTGATGTGTCATCTTGAAGGACAAGTCATTATTGGAGGTGGAGTGGTGAAATAGGTATACCAACGAATTAACCAACCACCAAATAGCTAACTAAGGTCGAGCCAACGTCTGTTGGTCTGTCTAGTCCTTCTTGCGTTTGACCGCATCGCTGGGCGCAATAACAGAACATACTGAACCTGGGGATTGCGCTTACGCTGACGATTTTCGTCTTGGTTGATGAAGGTATTTCAGTTGCAGGGATTCCATTTTTAAGGTAATTATCCAGCATGAAAAGCGCGTGAGTCGTATTATATTTTGATTTGTAGCCTGTCCAGCTTTACCATATTTTTCCACATTATCTCATAAAGAGTACGATTAAAAAAAAAAAAGTAATTGAACATGTAACGCGTGTTTTGAATTTCTGTATAGGTATTGCCTGAAACATTTCTCATTCTAAGACGAATTCAGTGAGATACTATCCTATATGTACAAAGGTCTTTATTTCAAGTACCTATTTTTCTTGTCAGATTTTAATGAAACTAGAATTATCTCGTCCGATTTTTTTTTAAATACTCCAATATCAAATATCATGAAAATCCGTCCAGTTGGAGCCGAGTTGTTCCTTGCGGTCAGGCAGACACGACGAAGCTAATAGTCGCTTTTCGTAGTTTTGCGAACGCGTCTAAGAATTAATTACACACGCTACCACAGGGGTAATCATATCAATATTTCTGCGACAAGATCTGATATTTATTGTTGTATTTATCACTATTAATCTAATGCAATACTTGTCGCCGTTTAGATTTGAAATTCGCATTTTATATACGTGGGTACGTGCATCGTGAATCGAATTTAATGATTGTCCAACAAGATGCGACTGTATTCAGTTTATTGCATTTCTGGAGGCAGCTCTACATGTTTCGTGTGTTGACACATATTATCAGAAGCTTGTACAACTGTAATTACAGCTTCTGGTATTGATTAACTGCAATGAGCAAAATACGCTGCTATTAATACTGATATATAATTTAAAATTCTAGATTAGTTGTATCAAATGTTACTAGCCTTGGCGAATATGATATATAAAATAATGGTGGAAGGTTAAAAGCAGTATTTAAAAATATGTACAACAAAATATAAAATATATGACTCTCTCTCTCTCTCTCTCTCTCTCTCTATATATATATATATATATATATATAATATAGGTTATGTTGAAGTTCTATCGGAAAATACAATAAACAAGTTAATATTATAATATTATCTAGAATTTTAAATTATACATTAGTATTAACAGCAGCATAATTTACTCATTGCAGTTAATCAATGTCAGAAGCTGTATTTACAGTTGTATGAGCTCCTGATGATGGGTGTCAAGACACGAAACACGTAGAGCTGCCTACAGAAATGTAATAAACTGAATTAATTCGCATTTTGTTTGACAGTTATTAAATTTGAGATTTGCAGTTTCTTGGCGTTCAAATCTAATGCCATTCTGTAAGGCAGAACACAGCAATATCAAAGTTTTATTAACTGCCCTAAGTAATGATCGGTTAAATTGTGAGTGTGTGTAGATTTCATGATCTGTTGATTATCAGAAAATATGTTTATTAAAAGAATTTTTGGTCTTATCTTAGTTTCCCTAATTTCTCCGCAATACATGAAATTTAAATATGTTTTACCACTTTGAATTGTCTGTGTGTCATTCGACCGTAGAATGGCGTAATAACGTAAGCCGAAACATGTTTGCGACTGTGTGGTATTGTTTACATTATTGAGGTCATGTTAACTTAATAAGAGAGTTAATTCATTGCTAATTATAGCTGTTCTAGTCTTGTGCTTGTCTTCTGCATGTCTGTTACGCAGTGCGTTGTAATGTTATCTACTTGCACAAAGGTGAACATGTGTCAGAATGTTATTGCTTTTCTAATGAACGTAAGAGAGAAGCATGTTTAGTTAATGCAAATTGTGTTCAGGCTTTTGTACATGTAATGTATATGTGTGTAAGTTAAAAACAGGGGTTATCTTACTGTTAATATAGCCCGTGATGTCTGTAGTGATATTAACTTACTGAGTGAAAACAGGCAGTAAAGAAAAACACAGAAGTTTTGTTGGTGGCTAGTAGTATGGAGGTTGGTTTAGAAGTAAATGCTAAACACGACAGGCAATGTATATACAACGTTACACTGGGGCGTGTTCGTGCAAAAGCAATAAGTATTACATATTCTGAGTGCGTGTCTGCTGCAGCCCTAGTTATCCAGCATGCATCCTGTTATACTGTCATGTGGCCTGTCCGGCTCTACAGTGTTTTTCCACATTATCTCATAAACGCCACGATTTTCGGGAAAAGTTATTGAACATAAAATGCGTGTTTTTTATTTATCCACAAATTTTGTCTGAAAATTTCTCATTCTTAGAAGAATTGAGCGAGATATGATCAAAATTGTATATTGGTTTTCATGTAAATTACCCGTTTTTCTTGTCCTATTTTGATGACATTTGAATTTTATGGTCAGATTTTGGAAAGGTGCTTAAATACAGAATTTCATGAAAATCCTTTCAGTGGGGGGCCGGCTTGTTCAATGCGTACAGAAGGACGGACATAACGAAGCTAATAGTCGCTTTTCGCAATTTTGCGAATGCGTAAAAAATAAGTGAATATTCGTGTCCGTTAAACAAAATGTGACAATCGCAACACTGAAATAGGTAATAAACTCCTTTGAAAATAAGTTCTGATTGTGAGGAATGGCACCGACAAATCAAAATCGTATTCCTGAAAAAAAAAAAAACTAGGAGCAGAGATCTGCGCTATTCTGGGATATTATGAAGCGTCGAGTGGTAATTTCTTACCGACTTTTCGGGACCGATTCGTTGCGTAATAGCCAAGAAGAGCGCAGGTGTCCGTTTCACGGCGGAAGCCAGTTATAACGCAAAATAGGTAAAGGTAAAGTTTTCCCGTTAGAGGCCCGGTGTCGCCCAGAGGGTGGGTAGAGGTATAGCTCTACTGTTCCATGACCGCGGCACTAGAAGGGGGTGAGTGGTCAGCAGCACGCCCCGGCCGCACTTTACCCCCGGGAAAGACCCGGTACCCATTGTA
>Ga0131853_10020806_pt1 | contig 11911 bp, 7 predicted proteins | sample TergutLab28metaG_FD_92764 | JGI IMG/M metagenome (GOLD analysis project Ga0131853, IMG submission 92764) | Labiotermes labralis P1 segment gut microbial communities from Petit-Saut dam, French Guiana - Lab288 P1 (version 2) (version 2) | ecosystem: Host-associated > Arthropoda: Insects >...
CAAGCTGGAGGACCACCCCTTGTCGGCTGTCCACGACTGCTTATTCAATTTATTCGCAGCTACCCTCCATAAAGGAGGCCGTTCCTCTATCCGCAACCTGAGGACGCGCCATGCTGTGGTGACGGGGACCCACTACACATGGGCTGGATAGGCCACAGGAACAGAAAATAAGTTGCGAGGCTTTGACAACGATGTGGATGAGGACTTCTCTTACCCTCGGTGTCACCGCCACATACCCCGGAAGATCGGAATAGAAATGAAACTCATTCTCCGCCAGACACACCATCGTTTCTCAAATCGCGTCCGAACTGTCAGGAAAGTACTTCAAATCAGTGGTGTTTGTGTCATGGCACAATTATTATGTCTTGTCACAAAATATTTTTCAGCCTAACCGCCATACGCCTTGGCTTTTTTTTTTATTCAATGTAATTTTAGTAACATACGGAGTTTTGTAATTTAGCGAATTATTTACTAACACAGAAGTCGAAGATCGCCGTCTTCTGGGAAGGGATGAGATGTAGTCAGAAATTTGCAGATATTTCAGATAAAAGCGGGGACCGCGGTAGCACAGTGGCTAAGGCGCTGCGCTACAAACTGGAAGATCCTTGGTTCGATCCCATCTAGCGTCATTGGATTTTTCATTAATATAAAATCCCTCCGATCGCACTATGGCCCTGGGGTCGACTCATTCTCTAACAGAAATGAGTACCAGGAGCATTTCCTGGGGGTAAAGGCGGCCGGTGCGTAAGGCTGACAACCTTACCACCATCCTGTGCCGTTATCGAGACATCTAGGAACCTTAACTTCCTGGAACCCTTTGGGCCTGTTCAGGCCAGTAACGGGACTGCTTTACCCTTTTTTTTCAGATTAAAGCTCTGCCTCCAACTTCAGGTCAAGGATTAGCTTTGAAGATGTGCAAAAGAATATTTATCTAAAAGTCCGTAAATTTATACCCGAAAATTTCCAAATCAATTGTTTTTAATAATCCAGTGAAATCATCATTCTTTTCTTTCTGTGGAGCTACAGCCCAACTCGGATCTAGGCCGCCAGGTTTTGAGTTTTCTAGATCACGCATAATTAGACACACACACACACACACACACACACGTTAGACCTCCTCCTAGAGGCCGCTACCAACACAACACAACGAACACAAGAGACAAACATCCATGGGCTTAGCGGGATTCGAACCTGCGATCCCAGTAATTCAGAAGCCGCAGACCTAGCAGTTAGACTTCACGGCCACACGGATTGAACTCTTCACCCCTCCTATTTCTTAACAACTACATTCTTTCATGCTTCAAAACTGCACTGGCGTAATTCAAGAATTTATGAACTGACCTTCATACTATTTCTTGATTGCAGCAGAAAAGTGCTCTAAGAGTGGAAACCCTAAAGGGTCAGCATTTCTTCTGAATAATGGTATAGAAAATCCGTGACTGGCTTCGCGGTAGGGACGGAAGGTAAGCCTGTTTATCCACTGCTGTCCCTTCGGCCTGTACGTTCTTGTACCTGACAATATCAAAAGCCCACAGGGTTACATAAACAAGCTGAAGTGTGTCGATATTAGAGACATCTGTAGTCTGTTCACACAACACAATCACCGAATCGTGTAATTCAGCAAATGTGTGTGTGTGTGTGTGTGTGTGTGTGTGTGTGGGTGGGTGGGTGGGTAGGTGTGTGTGTGGGTGTGTGCACTGAATGGTACAACTACCTCACTTAACCTACGCATAGAACACATGACATACACTGCTGATAAAAGGTAAATTTGTACCCGTGCATGCCACGAAGTGATGTGTGGCAGTGTACGCATAGTTAGCGCGTCACCTCGGTATTAGATGTGGTTGGGTGGACAAACAGACGGCCCGACCGCTCGGTACAATGCCCGGGTAATGAATAGGAGTCTGGGTGGGCCCCAGAGCCGGTCCGAACGCTTCGGAGAAGAGCATGTCTGTTGTCCATGTTGTGAATCGAACGTCGGGTCGTCCAGACGCTTTACCGACGGGACTTTTCCATCTGGGAGCCTTGTAGATACTTCCCCTTGGTTAGTTACAACTCGTTGCTACAAGACGCTGACTAATCAACAAATAAAATTATCGCGAATGTGCAAATCCGCGCAAAACAAATGATCATACATCCCTCTTTATGGCCCATCATGGCTCGGGCTGTTTGTCTCCGGCTTCTCAATGCGGATACACGGGTTCATGCCGGCCCAGTCCATGTGAGACTTGTGACGTCAAAAAAGCAATGAAACACGTTTTCCTCCGAGTATATCGGGGTTTCTCCTGTCAGAATTATTCCAACCATGCTGCCTACTCAGTCTTTACCTTCACGCTATTCTTCTTGCTCTTGTCAGAAGGACAAGTGGAGGAACAGGATATCGTCCGAATAAAGCGATTCTCTTCCAAATGTAAAGAACATTGGAAGGAAAGTGGGTTCACTTCACACAGCGGACTGTGGGATAGTAAGTCAAAGACTTATGTCGCTGATGCATTTATAAATCAGTAATCAATACAACACAGGGAGATCTCCCACTCTTCTTTTCTCTTGTATCTATCACCATCCCAGAAACAGGAAACCTTATTCTAGGATTTCGGCTCGGTAAATTGAAACCAATTTGCCAGTACCCCAGACACGATATTCAGATGTACAAAAAAAAAAACTTCACCAGAACATAAAAGATATACGAGATTTCAACGCATGCACCGAGCGATCAATGCGCAAGAAGTGACAGAAGGGTGGCAAAACTACACAATGATTAGTTTCTTAGTGTGTTATTGGCATTAAATTATATTACGATGACGAAGTGAATCAGAAGCATACAGACATGCAATACACATGGGCTAGATGAGAAATGAATCAAATATTGATACCGATGATCCTTGGATCGAGGTTTAGTTCCCACATTGAAGGGTGCGGACTTCGAGGTGGTCGTTACATTTACGGCAGCGTTCGTCGCGCACAGAGAATCGGCCTACACTTAGCTAAGGGTTAGTGACCGTACGGCCGCTCTGACAACCTGTAAACACAAACATGTTCTCTGCAACTTTCGGTGATAACGTTAAATTGAGGACATACGTGTATGTTGTATGGTTTGACAAGGTCCGGAAGCTAGCGCAAGCTGGGTTCGGGGAGACAGCAGTTGGCGTTCTTCCGTATTCGCGAGTAGCAAGACAGACTGGGAGACTAATAAAGAGGCGTTGGTGATAAAATCTGCAGTGCCGTAAACAAGTGATATTATTCTGGGCTGTAAAAGCTCGAATAACTGAAATAAACAGTGCCAAGAGAAGTGAAGTAACTGTGATTTTTTTTTTAATGTTTTGTTGACCGTGCATCCCTGTATGATCTTTTTCAAATGAAGCCAACTAGGTGCACACTATTTCTTAGTATATTTATTTCAACTTCTCTACATGTTTTGGGCAACTATGTGCCCATCATCAGGGGAACTTACCGTATTTATGCGACACTGGTCTGTATGGGTGGCTGTCTGGTCGGCTGGTCCCGACCAGACAGCCACCCATACAGAGTGAAAAATACCAGTGTCACATAGATACAGTAATTTCTCCTTATAATGGGCACATAGTTGCCCGAAACATGTAGAGAAGTTGAAATAAATACACTAAGAAGTAGTGTGCACCTAGGTGGCTTCATTTGAAAAAGATGTGATATCAATATTTTCGCAATCTTGTCGGTAGACCCACACTTGTCTCCTGTGCCCACCACACGTGGTATTCCCTATTTGGCGTTCATGTTCCACGGCTAAGAGATTTGGCCGGTTATAATATCTAGCTAGGTAGGTAAATCTGAAGACAGAATACGACGTTGGATATCTAAGTGTAGGCGAAACGATAATAAAGTAGATCTTAAAAGCAGATACGGTAGGAGAATGAAATAACTGGGCAAGGGTAAGTTGCAGTGGCGTGTCTCGAGTTAATGTAGCTGGAAATATGCGGGTGCTATAAAAGCGGGCAAATTACCTGAATATCTGAGAAGCTATCAGAGTCTGATGAAGAATCCGTTGCATTGCGTTCTTACAATTGCGATGGGGTGACCTCAATCCCAAGAAGACCAACCAACACTTTACCTTAACAAGCATGTAGAATGTATCTTGACTGCATTCAGTCAGATCTCGAATCAACCTGGGAAACTCCAAAGAAGAAAAATTTCTGTTTACTCCATGCAGTAAATGTGCTACCTCATACTACACCACCGGTCGTCTTCTTCTTCTTCGTCTTCTTCTTCTTCTTCTTCTTCTTCTTCTTCTCCTCCTTCTTTTCCACCTCCTCCTATTCCTTCTCCTCCTCCTTTCTTCTTCTTCTTCTTCTTCTCCTCCTCCTCCTTCCTCGCCTCCTCCTCCTTCTTCTTCTTCTCCTCCTCCACTCCCCCTCCTCCTCCCGCCCTCCCCTCCTGTGTAGTCCGTCTTCAAAGGCTTGAACATCGCTGTGGGTTCGTAAGACGCTGAGATATGAAAACCAAAGTGACGACCTCACCTAATTAGCGCACATTTCCTGCTACAAAACTAAGCACTTAAAAAGAACTAGTGCGAAAACAGCGCTGAAAAGACATTTTCTCTTCGTCGTGTCTGTCTGCTCGTGATCGTAAAGCTGGTCTAGAAGTACGGCCTATAAAATGCGTTATAAGGACAAATTCCTTCTGCATATGCAGTGACGTTATTTCACAGGTCTTGATATAAGTCCTTCTTGTTGGAAACCTCGACTCGGGGGGGAAAACTGCATGCGATTGAAGAAATAACTGAATGGTGAATGAACGGAGAGAAATGTTAGACCAGTAGTGGCCAGCTGGATGAGTTTCGCGAGCATAACTTTTGGAGTCAACTTAGGAGAGAAAAATGTCCTTTATTCATCAAGTGAAACCGTACGGTAGCAACACTGCTCAATTTCAGCGAGAAAACAAAACACTCTTTTTCTTTATTTTGTGGCTTCTTATTTCTGTCTATTCGAATAAAACAGGTTAGTTTCAATTACATCTGAGTCACCTTATTTTGGAATATATTTCAAAGTCCAGCTCACGGCCAGCCTCGTGGGCATGTGATCCGCCAAAATGTTAAAAAGTTGTGGGCAAATTGCGCCTACCGCATCGGTGGAATGCGCGAGCTACGAATACAACCCGCTGTAACAATAACAAACTATGCTTTTTGCAGTACATTGAATCGGAGTGTTCTCACAATACACAGCGATTACTTCCCTATTGGAGGTAGCACAGTGGATAAGGCGTTGTGCTACAAATCGGAAGGTCACTGGTTCGATTCCAGATGGTGTCATTGGAAGTTTTTATTGACATAATCCTTCCGATCGCACTATGGACCTGGGTCGGCTCTGCCTCTAACAGAAATGAGTATCAGGAGTATTTTCTGGGGGTAAAAAGCAGCCGGTGCGTAAGGCTGACAACCTTACCATCATCCTGGGCCACCGTCACTTAATCTGGCAACCTTAACTTCCTGGAACCATCTGGGCACCTCGGGCCTGTAATGGGACTGATTTATTTTAATTTCCTATTGAGCATTAAGTGAATTTCAGTCTCCAAATTATATTGGACATGAACGTTCAACACAAACAGCGAAAGGCATGTTGGCAGCAGTGGTCAGTGGAGGAACTGCCATTTCGCAATGCCAACCGCTGCGTAACTCCGGATAATACGGATGATAAAAAAATCTATCAGGTTCCTGTGCGCACGAGCCAAGCCAACAGATGGGATACATATGCAGTAAATGACCGCAACTAGGTTCACAGAGTTCATTCACAGCTACAGAAAATCCGGACGCATATGCCATACTGCCACATAATGGCCTATTTAAATTTTCGGTCATATTTGAATACATGACTTGCTGCAATTATTTCTTCCATTACTGGGTTTAGTCCGTATGCGTTGACCAATAGGAATGTCATAGTTTTGTTACCATACATTGCCAGTTCCTGCACATTCATCTGCAGAAAGAGCTAATGGATACAAATGAATGAAATTTAAAAGATGAATAGCCGCTAAATAACAGGCGGTCCTAAATTAAAACGAGGTTACAACATGGTTCGCCAATGGCACAGTATAAAAACGCTGGAAGATATTCTGATTGAATAGTGCCAATTTGGTGGAAATTGGGCAATTTTTTGTGTCATATATATTTGGGATTTTAGTTGGGAGGCAATGAACGAAATCGATTATTCCTTTCAAAACTATTTTTTAACTGATAGCTAATTCCCTGTTATCTCTCAATGTCGGAACAATAAACAAATTTATTGTTTTTCATCGACGCTTGCTTTGCGTTAACATAAATCATACCCTTCGGTATGGCAGATGTAACAGGACTCTCAGACAGGAAGGCATAAATATCACGGTCAGAACAGTCGTCTATAACAGAGCACTAACTCTACATACTGCATGCGTAACAAACTGTGTGTTGGTGAGAGACATAACACAAGTAACGCGTGGTGCAGTCTGTCTGCTATCCTTATACAGCGATTGTTATGAAAACTTTCAGCACTCAGTCAAAGTCTCTCAGTCCGTCTTAGCAGCGAAACCCTCGTTGGGACCAGTGACTGGACGTAATTCATGTATTGAATTGCAGTCTTGTGGCTCCAACTCTGACGACAGTGCGGTTCTGCACGTGCTTCAAAGAACAAGTCAAAATCACGCCACCTCTGTCAGTCAGTCAGTCAGTCAATCCGTCCGTCAGTCAGTCAGTTAGTCAGTCAGTCAGTCCGTTAGTCAGTCAGTCAGTCAGTCCGTCAGTCAGTCAGTTAGTCCGTCAGTCAGTCAGTCCGTCAGTTAGTCAGTCATTCCGTCCGTCAGTCCGTTAGTCAGTCAGTCCGTCAGTCAGTCAGTCAGCTCTCCATGGTGGCGGGCCCCACAAGTATATAGCAACCGGAATTTTCAAAGACTAAGATTACTCTCAATTGCTATTTCACGATTAAGTTCTACCGCACATTGAACCCTCTCCGTCTCGGTTATAAAAACCAGTAAATTAATGCTGCATAGCAACACAAATCTCTGTTTGTTCCTCCAACCACATAAACACATAAATGCACTTTGTGGGCAGGAAGTAACATATTTTAATTTTAAACCTGGACACTTATAAAATAAACACTAGTCTCGAAAGAGTCAAAGTTATACACAACAATGTAATTTTGACGGTTCTACGTAATATATAGATCAATTAACGATGCTTTACTAGCTACTAAGGTTCTGAAGCATCGAGTGACGAAAAGGTGGTGTGATATAAGGTGAATGGACGGATGAGGAAGCGATCTTAGCCCATTTAAAGGCTTTAGACCAGAACTTCACTTGCTGGGAATGAGAAAAATCTTGAAATGTTACAGTCACGATAAGCCCGTGACTTGAATTCGAAATGGTACTTTCGTTGTCGTTTGGCATTACAGACATTTACATTCACTTTACTGAAATATCACGCGTGGTAAACGTGATGGGAGCAGTGACAGAGTTTTGTTGACTAAAGTCTTTTGATTTGTTCTTCTCTCCAAACATCGTTAGGTTAATCAAAGGCTAGAGGGTGAGAATGGCGGGGGATGAGGAACGTATGGGAAAGAAGAGAATAGCATGTGCGGTTTTGTAGGGAAACCCGAAGAAAAGAGACCACATGGAAGACCTAGGTGTAGATGGGAGGGTGATAATAAAATAGATCTTAAAAGACATGGTCTGAGAGAGTACGGACTGGATTGATTTGGCTTAGAAGAGACACAAGTGGTGGGCTGTTGTGAATACGGTAATAAACCTTCGGGATACAAACATTTCTGGGAGTTTCTTAACTAGCTTAGGGCTATTCATATTAGTTACGCAAGAAGAACTGGAGTAATTCAGGTGCACGTAAGGTTGTGATTTATTTGGTAAGTAATGGAGGTGACTAAGTTTGTCCTGGGAACTAACTAATCAACTTAGGGATCACAGCCCTGCTTGAGAAGCCAGTAGTTGCTCAGCTAGACAAGACATGCACCCCTAATCCTGAACCGAGCGAATCCAGTCGACACCAACCAATCGTGTTTCTTTCACATCTATTTCAGTATCTCCTTCTCAGGTGTAGTCGCGTCTTCCGAAAGGCCTACTGCTTTCGTGATTTCAAATTAAGAATTTGAAATATTTTTCATCACCCCCATGCGCGCTATATTCCATGTCCTTCTCATCCAATTTTATTTGATCTGCGTATTAATATTTGGTATTTAGAAGAATTTATGGCCCAATTCAAGATAATGAAATAGTGGAATTTATCATTTATATACAGATATAATATCGCGGACGATATTAAAATTAGAAGACTACGACGGGCGGGTCATATTACAAGAACAGAAGATGAAAGGATAAAAATAAAAGTTCTTAATGGGAAAGTTCATAATATAAGACCAATGGGAAAACCAAGAGCAAGATGGGAGGACGTCGTCCAGACGAACGTGTCAAAGATCCTCGGAATACCAGGATGGAGGAGACCAGCAGAAGACAGAGAATAATGGAAGCGTCTTCTGAGGGAGGGCCAGGGCCCAGAAGGGGCTGTAGCGCCATGGCTGCATGGAATGGAACAACATTTGGTGAAATAATGCCATGTTCTCGAGACTCCCCTTACCCGTCCTTCTTAGGCCCAACTATTCTGAGCGCCATCTACTCCAGAAACCCCTGTCCACGATCTTTCGTTAACGCAAGTTACCAAATTCCACACCTGCACAAAATATCAGGTGAAATTATTGTCCTACACGTGCATATAAAGATGAAATTTGGACGGTTATAAAGTAAAACCGCAATAGCGCAGATGGTATAGTGACTTGTTACGGGCTGTATGTGTCAGGGATCGAATCCTGGTGGGGGCGAGGTTTTACCCACCATTACAAACCGACCCTGGGGCCTACCCAGCCTCCTATACGATGGGTACAAGGTTATTACCGAGGGTAAAGCGGGTGGATAGTGGCGTTAACCACTCACCCCATCTAGCGCCGAGGTTAAAGAAGGGGTAGAGCTATACCTCTGCTCCCCCTCTGGACCTTCATGGACTGTTCTAGGGTGAATTTTACCCTTACCGTTATAAAATAATGCACTCACATTACACGGTCCGACTTATGCATCAGTGACGGTTTCCGGTCTGTACATCGCTATGTACAAACCGGAAGCTTCTGCAAACAAATACAGAAACTCATATTTGTATGTAATATTTCTGTTTGACCAGCAATGTAATAAATGTGTTTGTTGCTGTGTGAACTAACCTAGTGTGGTATATACCACACAAGCAAGGTATAACATACATAATGCAGGAAAGGATCCAATTCCGATCATAACGAACAGATGTTTTTATTTATTTCAGTAATTAAACAACTTGATGCACAAAATTTTTATTTTACAATAAGTTTTATTTCATGCCTCTACATGTTTCGAGCACATGTGCTCATCATCAGAAGGTCAAAATTGCATTACACAGCCTCTGGTATCATCACACCTATAGGTAGCCGTCTCGTGCACGAGACTGCTGAGACAAATATAATGAGATGCACGGTCAGCAAAACGTCAAAAAAAGTTTGTAATCAACTGGCAAGAAGATAACAGTAAACAATAAATGCTACAACGATTTTATAGCAAATTATAATCAACATTTTATACAATTTTAAACATAATCAATTTTAACTATAATCTGTACTCTTATAATAAAAGCCAACAATATGCACTATTTCTCAAATTTATTTGATAAAACACTCTACATGTTTCGGACAGGTCCACTGTCCATCATCAGTTATTTGTTATGCTAGTTCTGTTGGCTGTCTGCTAGCGAGGTCAGGACCACGCTAGCAGACAGTCAACATAGCTAGCATGACAAATACCTATTGCGTGTATACAGTGTTGAGACACCCCTGATGATGGACAGTGGAACTGTCCGAAACATGTAGCGCACTTTATCAAATAAATTTGAGAAAGAGTGCATATCGCTGGCTTTTTTCATAAGAATATATCACGATGCACGGTCCTCTAATGCATAATCTGTACATTTGATACGCATAAGCAATGTAAGGCTACTTGTTTTTACAGAGATTTTATTAATATAGGTGTTAGCTCCCTGGTGATGGCAGTTAAGCCGAAACATGTAGCAACTAATCAGGAGTGAAATACATGATACTGGAACTGTGTATTTGTTAGTGTTCTTAACGATCTGTAAATCAATTACAATGCACGGAATATACAATATGAAAGTAACATAATACAGGTCCGGCTGTGTTTTTAGTGGTTGATTTAGAGACGCGCTATCAGTATTTAGATTATACAGTGTCGACTGTAGTGGGATTAATAGGAATATGGAGCACTGGTGGAAGATAATTGAAAGGGTAACACCAAAGTTTTCTACCGCATCCAACATTGATCTCCCTGGGATCGAACACAGGCGTCCGCAGTGTGAAGCCGGCGACAGGTCCAGCGGTGCGCTATAGACGTCAAACTGCCACTGATACATGCATAAGGGCCTTAAAGTGCATAAATTACTTGGTATATGAAGGATGGATTTACACCTCAGAATAAATTATTTCTGTAGCTGAAGAATCACACGGCGAAGGACAGTCAGACACCCCACCCTTGTCGTATCGCCCTCTCGAATCAAAGCGCATCACAAGTTTACCGCACCTGCTGTACCTCATCCGATTATGTGACATCATCTGCTGTTCTTTCTGCATAAACAGCTTTGGCAAATGGAGCAACAACAACACAGCGATGCGCTTTGCTGAGTTTCCAAATGGAAAAGAAAATGGAAAATATACAGACCTGTAGGTCTGTTTTTGTAGTGTAGCTTTTTGTTATAGTCGTAGTTTTGTTTGGGTTTGAAACTTGGTGTCTCACAGGTAAAAGAATAAATTTCTGTTGTGTGAGATTGTGGTACTGAGGAGAGTACCAGGACTAGTGAGGAAAGAAGTAACAGGAGCCTGAAGAAAACTGCGCAACAAGGAGCTGCATAATTTGCACTCGTCTACAGTCAGTATTTGTTAAACCTGGTGGACGAAAAGGAAGGCCCAAATAACACATATCATAGATTTCTGTCCTTCGTCTTTATAAGCTAAGCGGCTCTCAGCTAGTCAAGAAATTACCCGCATTTTATGGAACCCGAAGGTTCATTGCCGCAATTCACCAGTGCCCGCCACCTGTACCTATCCGGGGTCAGGTCGATCCTGTCCTTGCCACCACATCCCATTTCCTGAAGATCCATCTCAATTCGAAAATCTGTGTCTACAAAATTTTGGTAGAAAATCTGAAGGGAAGAGGACAACTGTTAAGATCCGCCTGTACATAGGGGAGCAGCATTCATACTTATCTTGAAAACTGCGTCGAGCTGTGGAGTGGATTTGACTCAGGAGAGAACCAGGTGGCGCACGCTTGTGAGCAAGTTAATGATATTTGGAGCTCCGTAAAGGACGAAGATTCTTGTGATCAGCTGTGCGACTATTTTCTTGTCAAAAGGGCTCTGCTTCACGAAGTAAGCTCGTTTGCTGTGTTTCTTGTTGCTGTTGCTGACCTTATACATTGCAGTAACAAACTCTGGAGTTTCAACACTGTTAATAACAAAAAGACAACCAGCCATCTGACTTGATCCTGAGCCATTAGAGGGCCTGTCCATCTCCAATCCTCAAAGCGTGTCTCTCTAACAGCCACTTTGGTATAACACTCTTATGTTTCTCGGTTTTGCCAGTGAAGGTCTGAAAAAAAGGTCAACTAACAAAAATTCCGTACGCTTATGCTTTTACAGCCTGTTCTGTTCTAGCATTTGTCGATTTGTTCCTTATTATTAATATTTATTAGTTATTATTATTGTGGGCCGGGTAGCTCAGTCGGTATAGCGACTGAGCTACGGGCTGGACGGTCCGGGATCGAATCCCGGTGGGGACGAGATTTTCCGCCCGTCCAGACCGGCCCTGGGGCCCACCCAGCC
>Ga0131853_10020807_pt1 | contig 11910 bp, 4 predicted proteins | sample TergutLab28metaG_FD_92764 | JGI IMG/M metagenome (GOLD analysis project Ga0131853, IMG submission 92764) | Labiotermes labralis P1 segment gut microbial communities from Petit-Saut dam, French Guiana - Lab288 P1 (version 2) (version 2) | ecosystem: Host-associated > Arthropoda: Insects >...
AGCATGCTCTACCATTCGGCGCACAAATCATGCAAGTGCGCGCTTGCTCCTAGAATCATTATGACAATTCCAGAAGAAAGCCTCCATTGATGCTCCTATACCAGCACATCCTCAAATTAACCTCCGATCTTCTTAACTTTAGCCCAATAACTGATATCTAGCGAGTAGTTCTGGTAGGTCGTTATCGTGTTCAGTTAAACGCAGTCTGATGAAGTTCGGAAATATAAATCCCCAAGTGCCCTTAACCTGGACACTAGACGGACTGAGTAATGAGCTACAAGCTCCGACCGCTTTAGTTCCTGTTAAAAGCTCAAAACACTAGCCTAGTTACTTTAGTTACTGATCTAAACTGGCTCCTGAAGACGATATTACCAATAAAGCGAGTAATTTGCGTATATCGAGTATCGAGATGACGATATATTTCATTTATCCATACGCCTTCATATGACGGTGCTGTAGGTACACCAAGCGGATAATACAGAAGTACGAGTTCAGTACTTAAGCATCAGTCTACTACAGAACGCCTGTCCTTCCGCTCAAACTGCGCTCACAACGATATTTTTCTCTTTCGACCGCCCGAAAGGTCGAATTGAGTGTTCCAATACATTCGTGCTAGTTTATAGGCTCGTTCTCAAAATTGCGAAAGCAACTGTAGCTTCGTCATGTCTGCCGTCCGTCCGTCTGTCCGCATGGAGCAGCTCGGCACCTACTGGACGAATTTTCATGAAATTTGATAATTTTTCGAAAATATGTCGAGAAATTTCAATTTTCATTAGTATCCAACAAGATAACGGGTGGGTTGAGGGTTGTTTGACCGTGCATCTTCCTCATGAAATAAGTTGAAATACCAACTTGATGCAACTGGGTAGTTCTATTGATGTATTCTTAGCTCGACATGTTTCGGGTACATACGCCTATCATCAGGAGCATTAGATGTTGAGTTGCAGCATATGGTTTTCTGCACCGAGGTTTTCGATGGGTGGTGGTCTTGAGAGCCGCTGTGTACGTGCGAGTCGCACGGCACCGTTCGCATCGTACACACGACCTACGTAGCGGCTCTCAAGACCACCACCCATCCAAAAACTCGGTGCAGAAAACCATATGCTGTAACTCAACATCTAATGTTCCTGATGATGGGCGCATGTACCCGAAACATGTCGAGCTAAGAATACATCAATAAAATTACCAAGTTGCATCAAATTGGCGTTTCACTTTATTTCAAGAATAACAGATATTTTACATGAAGACAAATGTACGTTTCTCATAACATCCAGCTCACTTCTTCGTAGAATGAGAACTATTTCAGAAAAATTTGTACAGAAAATCAGTACACGCTGTATACATCCTCTGAATTTTTTTTCCAAAATCTTGTCATTTATGAGATAACTTAGAAAAATATGGTAAAGCTAAGCACGGCGTAGATGAAAATATGGCGCATGCTCACTGCAAGCTGGATACTTAAGGTTACAGACACACACTCAGAATATGTAATACTTCTTGCTTTTCCACTGCATCAATGGTTGCACGAACGCGCCTCAATGCTACTTTAGACGTTCATTGCCTGACTTGTTTCTTCTACAGAGAACTTAAAATGTGCGGGTCACCTGCAGATGGAGTCCTGATAATTTTTTATTAGATCAGTTCAGATCAGTCACTTCGGAAGATGATTCTGAAGTGGAACTGGCTCCAGAGTCTAAACTGTGAATACCGAAGGGCATTTGTTTTCATTTTTATGTGATAGTGTGCTGTTGAAGTTTGGTGCAAATTAAGAAGGTTTATCCAGTGAACGCCGGGACAGTTCGCTCTGTATAGCGACTGGCTAGGGGCTCCAGAGTCTGGGGTTTCGAAATACGGCGCGGGCGAAATACCCATCCTGTACGGCACAAGGGGCCACCAAGCCCCCTGTACAATGGATACCAGGTCTCTTTTCCGGGCTTAAACTGGTCGGAGCGAGGCCTTAATCACACACTTACCCACATCAATCATCGATGTTAAAGAAAGACTAGAGCTACACCCTACTCCCCCTCAGGTCCTTCGCGGCCTGTCATAGGGTGAACAGGTTGACTGTCAAGTTCCAGCATCACTGGCGACATTTATGACCGATACTTTTAATACCTGACTGACTACGGGCTGGACGGTACGGGGATCGAATCCCGGTGGGGGCGAGATTTTCCGCACCTGTCCAGACCGGCCCTAGGGCCCATCCAGCCTCCTGTACAATGGGTACCGGGTTTTTCCCGGAGGTAAATTGCGGCCGAGGCGTGACGCTGACCCCTCACCCCTTCTACTGCTGTGGTCAAGAAAGAGTAGAGGTATACCTCTACTCCCCCTATGGGCCGTACGGCCTGTAGACAGCCTCAGTGCCTGTACAAAGGTGCACTTTTTTTTTTAATTTTAAATACCAGGCAAATAGCCTAGCTGTAAAACAGAAGTTGTCTCATTGCATGCCCAACAGGCACAGAAGCGAGGCAGAGGTGCATATAAAAACCGACGCTAGAAGGGGGGAGGGGGTGTTCAACTCCACGCCCTGGCCGCCTTACCCACTGGGAAGAGATCCATTACCCACTGGTGATATCTGATGGCATTCAAATAACAATAAATTCGATCACAACATCACGGCTATTCCTAAAAGAAGAAATCTACGTGTACCAACATGACGACCAATCAGTTGTTTGTAGACGAAAAATAAAACAGGCAATATGCGTATACACGCAACATTGAGGCGCTTTCGATTAACCATAGTTGCAGTGGAAAAGCAATAAGTATAACATATTCTAAGTGTGTATTTGTAGCCTTATTTATTCACCATGCAAAGCGCATGCGCCGTGTTGTATTGTCATCTGTGACATGTCCGGGTATATCACATTTTTCCACATTATCTCATAAACGGCACTATTTTCGGAGAAAAGTTATTGGACATAAAACGTGTGTTTTGTTTTTCCCTACAAATTGTGCCTGAGATATTTCTCATTCCAAGAAGAATTCAGCAACGTATTATCATAAATATGCACAGGCCTTCATATAAAGTAACTGCACGTTGTTCTTGTCAGATCTGAAAGAAAGTTGAATTTTCTCAACAGATTTTCGATAAATATTCAAATATCAAATTTAATGCAAATATATCAAGTGGGACCTGAGACAGACAGACAGACAGACATAGCGAAGCTAATAGAAGCTTTTCACAATTTTGCAAACTCTCCTAAAACCGACTCCCGAAACGTCGTGTTAGCCTACATAAAATACCCCTCAGGCAGAGGACAGTGCCCATCATTTTACTGTGTAATGAATAAACAAGCTCTTGGTATAAAGACATACTATGCAAATCTAAAGTTCTTCAAAAGCAGATTAGTCACAAAAGGTTCGAAATTAAAATTATATAGAACAGTAATAAGACCAATAGTGACCTATGCATCAGAAACATGGGTACTGAAAGAAAATATAATTCTGAAACTGCTAGTCTTTGAGAGGAAAATCTTAAGAGGAATATTTGGGCCCACGAAAGAAAATCAAACATGGAGGATTAAAAACAATGAAGAATTGGACAAACTGATAAAGCATGAAAATATAGTCAACTACTTCAAAACCCAGATACTAAGCTGGTTCGGCCATATATAAAGAATGCCTGAATCCAGGGCAACTAAGAAGATATTTAAATGGAATCCATTAATCACGAGACCTAGAGGAAGATCCAAATATAGATGGGAAGAAAACTTCATACAGGACCTTGGTCAAATGAAGATCAAAAATTTGTTAACCTGTGTCCAGGATAGAGCAAAGTGGAAGGATGTCGTTGAGAATGCCAACAACTCCAATTAAAGGAGGTTCAGCGCCTGAAGAATGAGAATGAATAAACAAATCATGTATTTTTCTTCATAAATATCGGCTTTTGGAAAGACGTGTTTATAAATTCAAGGTTAACATAATGAAATACCAGAAGCTATTTCAAAGAATTTCACGTTGTCATGTTAATTATGCTGTTCGCTGTATGCAGATTGCACGGCACACAGGGCTGCTCAGACTTCAAATTCAATGTTTTGTGCTTTAAAAATATTTGTCTTTCTTAATCCTGCACAAAAACGAGATGACCTGAATTGTAATTAGACCTTCATTACATATTGTATAGGCACATATGGTAATCACCGCCTACAGACGTGTCCTGTCTATTACTCCTGCTCTAGAAACTGTTGTCACAGCGTCCTTACGCGTGTAAAATTAAACAATAAATAATCTACGTTTAGTTACTGCGCTACAAGCCGGAATATCGCGGGTTCGATTCCCCATGACGTCGTTGGAATTTTTTATTGATATAATCTTTCCGGCCGCACTATGACCCTGGAGAAATTAGTACGGTTGATATTTCCTGAGGGGGGGGGGGGTTAAGGCGCCCGGTGCGCAGGGCTGACAATCTTAACAATCTTCATGTGCCGATTGTCTAGAAATCTGGGAGCCTCAACCTCCTGCAGCCTTCAGGGCCTGTCCAGGCCTGTAATGGGATTGCTTTACCTTTGTAATCCAGGTTTATAGGAACTGAAAAAGTGAGCCCAAAGAACGGAATTTTGGAATTAATATCATTTTATAATATAGGCCAAATGTAAGTATCTAATAGAGATGTCTATTTATAACAAAACACCTTTCATTGCAACAGTATTTATCCAGCATGCACTTACTTACGATACATTGTGGGATTCTCTTGTGTAATTTACATGCTATTATTCAGCGTTTTACAAGCGGCGTTGTTATAGGCAAGTAATTTCAAGCTACAAATTTAAAATTATTTACGTTTATTGATGTTTACAGCTAAATATAAATCAACCCTTCCCCTTTGGAAAAGCGGACCGTCGGGTGCTGTCCCAAAGCCTCAGAGAATGAGAACGTGGAAGTGGTCGTGGCCTAATTTTGGTCAGGGACTACCGTCTTGGCGTTGTCCTTCTACGATTGAGAAAACCCGCGAAGAGTCTGCCCGTGTAACTGGTTTTCTGGTTAAATAAGATACCCCCCGTAAACAGGGGAGAAGTTGTCATCTGATTGATAGCGACGTGTTTTGCCTTTAGGCTTTACACATTTAGCTTCTTCTTATTAATATTCACTGTGCCTCGCTTTCGTTCCGATGTGTCGCGTTTCATCGATAATGTGGGGCCCCAGTTCTGCGTCGTATACAGCGGTGGCTGGCGGTGACGTCATGTCCACGCACTGAATGTCGCTCGCGGGGAGCACAGCCATTTTGGATTCCCTTGAGAGTCGGCAGTAGTGCTGTTCCATGTCTGCATTACTCTTCATTTTAGTAGTGACGGCTCGGTGCGGCCTCAGTCTACAGGGAGCACAGGCCAGATGGGGTCGCTATCGGCAGGTCCACATCACTTACCGCTTCACACTACAGACAGTGTAGTTTCGTCCGTGTTTACTTATTGGAAGCATGTAGGCGAGCGGAGATGTACCTCCACTCATTCTTAAACTTTGGGTCCTACGTGCAATTAGTTTCGCATCCTAGCCGCTTCAGTCCCCGAGAAAAGAGCCATCGGTACTTGTTGAAAAGGAGGTGGAGCAGAACCCAGAGCCGGTCTGGAATCACGGAGAACGGATCAAATTATGGCCGCAACCAAAAACCGAACTACAAGTGCGAAGACTTCCAGTCTCTATCGTAGTCACTGTACCGAGTACGTGTCCTGTTTCATTGCAGTTAGCGTAGTGACAGCTAGAGGTAAAGATAAAGGTAAATTCACCCTAGAACAGGCCACGGAGGCCCAGAGGGGGAGTACAGATATAGCTCTACTCTTTCTTCAACCTCGGCGCTAGATGGGGTGGATGGTCAACGCCACGACCCGGCCGCTTTACCCCCGGGAAATACCCGGTACCCATTGTATAGGAGATTTGGTGGACCACAGGGATCGGTCTGGAGGGGTGCGGAAAAGTCGCCCCCACCGGGATTTGATCCCCGGACCATCCAGCCCGTAGCGAGTCGCTATATCGAGTGAAAGGTAATACTTATTATTAACCCAGATGTCTCAGTTTCGCTTCCTGACTCACAGACCGCCTTAGCGTGTCTTCAGACCCTCCATATTAATGTCTTTTCATGAAGATTTCCTTCGTGGGAAGATGTCTTTCAGTCAGACCACAAATTCGCAACTTCTTACGTAATCCGACGTTTAATTACGGTGTTCTCAAGACCTCATCCGGAGCCAGATTAATCCAATCAACATTGTCACACCCCACTTTTTAAAAATACATTTTAATATTACACGTCCATTTATATTGTGGTTTGCCAAGTGGTCTTTACTCCTCCGGTTTACCAAATAATATTTGGCGCACCCTGCAATTTGTCATGTTTCTCATTACGCTGTTTTTACCTTGCGATCGTCCCAGATTTACGCACCGAGTCTCTACTTCTAAGCAGTTCTTTCCGCCACTTGCAGTAGCTGTCAATCAGTCCGGTGGTCAGACATTTTGATTTTTGGTGAGGCTGCCGCGCATGAGTGCGTCACTGATAACGCACAAAATTCTATTTCCTCAGATCGTTTTTCACAAAATATCAACCATAAGTGTCTTTTAAGACTAAGTGTTATTGTTAGTTTCTATTTGCTTTTCTACATGAAAATATCGCACTTTATGTATGACCTTGTCCATTTGGCAAATATTTCGTAAATATGCAAGTCGTTTGACATTGTCTTTCGAATGTTTACATTAAGGATTACTTCCTGATTTGGATTAAATTCGTACATTACCAAGAAACTATTTAACATGCAGGACTCAGAGGAATATTAATAGGCCTACCAATTTACTTGAAGTTCGGTATTTTTGTCTATTCGTAAATTCTATACACACTTTTTACAATAAAACCAACTAGATGCACTAATTTCTCAAATTTATTTTTGGAATAAAACTCTGCATGTTTCGAACAGTTCCTGCAGAACTGCAGTTCCTTCCCGATCCTACTAGCAAACTGCCAGCAAACCTGTATGACATATACAATTGCTGTGTGAACTGTGAAAAATTCCTGATGATGAACAGAGGAACTGTTCGAAACATGCAGAGTTTTATTCCAAAAATAAATTTGAGAAATCAGTGCATCTAGTTGGTTTTATTATAAGAATTTTTCACGATGCACGGTCACCTGAACGTCAAATTCTATACTCACTTTTGCGAAAGGTAGAGCGTGGAGTAATAATTTATTCAACTCTCTCACAGAACGCTGTGTGCTCTTATCTTGGGCTCATGGTGTATACGGTGTATTTGGTGTATATGGTGTATATGAGCACTTGGAGTGGCGGGGGGATAAAAGTGACGGAAAAGCTAAAGGATCTGCGATCGAATAAAGGCGGGTATTTTCAATAATGAAGTTAATGTTAGATTTTCAAGACCGAGTCTGCACCATGGCGTTGATTTGTTTAGTTTAGGTAAAATTGACAAATTTTAATTATTCGATTTTTTAGCAAAGGTAGCACATATTATGAGAAGTGGTTACCATGAGAAGTATGAGATGGGCTGGGCATGTGGTGCGTATGGGTGAGGAGAGGGGGTGTATAGGGTCTTGCTGCGGAAACCGGAGGGAAGGAGACCACTGGGGAGACCTAGGCGTAGATGGGTGGATAATATTAGGATGGATCTCCAGGAGGTGGAATGTGGGTATATGGACTGGATTGGGCTGGCCCATGATAGAGACAGGTGGCGAAAGCTTGTGAGTGCGGTAATGAACCTTCTGGTTCCGTGAAATGTGGGGAATTTCTTGACTAGTTGCAAACCAGTTAGCTTCTCAAGAAGGACTCTGCACCATGGAGTAAGTAAGTACATAATATATGGTTTTATTTTAGTGTTGTCAAATACATCCTATTTTAACTAAGTTTCACACATCATCAATCTCAGCTGAGTGGCCACTTGCTATTGGGATTTAATGAAATACATATTATGATTTTAAGTCATTCTGATACATATATTGTCCCAGTTCTGCGCAAAGAGAATCAATTATGCTAGAATGTACAAGGATGAGTCAAATGAGAACTTTAAATAATCTAATATAATTATGTGTTAATTTGTAAGGTTTTCAGTTGATTCTCCCTCGTATATGTATTATTAGTATGGAGTTACTTTAATTTCCACGTGTAGTATTATTTGATACTGGATCCTAAGCGAAATTATATAACGATATTTGCATTTGAGACATTTCGAAACATATACTACTTTAATTAGCTTACTGGAAGTCGCCGTGTTTTTTCTTTTTTCTTTTTTAATAATTTTTCACTTCCGGTATTTGCACCGATATCTATATACATATTATTCAGTTCCACTTGTACCGTAGTGTAAATATTTATTTAAACTGATTACAGGATCAATTTGTAATTTATCCTTGTACACACTGTATGTACTATCTGTGCAATAAATCTCTTTAACAAAACCTTTCCAACTCATTACACTCCGATAACCATGCCATAATAACTTACAGAGTCGGCGCCACTAATAAAATCGTTATATAAGCAACCGATTAATAAATAAGTTAATAATCCTACACACAGGGAACAGTAACAAATCAAAGCCCAGTGGTTACCATGTGCACCGCCTGGCTTAATATTTTAAATCCTGCTTTCTGCCGGTCCGACTGGCCGCGCGGTCTAAGACGTGGGTCTGCGAGCGCTCGCGTGCTGAGATTGAGGGTTCGAATCCCGTCGGGGGAATGGATGTTTGTCTGTTATGAATGTTGTGTGTTTTCAGGTAGAGGTCTCTGCGGAGAGCTGATTGCTTGTCCAGAGAAGTCCCGCCAAACGTGATGCATCGCTGTGTGTGATTTAGAAACCTCCATAATAAGGAGGCCATGGATCGCGTTGGTTACAGCGCCATTGGTAAAAAGGAAATTCTGCTTTCTGCTGTTTGGGTGCGTTCGCAATATCGCGAAGAGCGGCTATTAGCTTCGCAATGTTTATCTGTCTGTCTGTCTGTCTGTCTGTGTATTCACATTGGCCATCTCGGAATTTTCATGAAATTTGATCCTCGAGTATTTTTCGAAAAATCTGTCGAGAAAATTTAGGTTTCATTAAAATCTGGCAAGAATAACGAACACTTTATATGTAGACCTATTTACATTTATGGCATCTCTCTGAATTCTTCTTAGAACGCGAAATGTTAAAAAAAAATGGTAGAGAAAATCAAAACACACGTTTTATGTCCAATAACCATTTTTTCCCTAAAATCTTACTACCGCTTATAAGATAAAGTTGAAAAAGATGGTACAGCAGGGCAGGCCACAGATGACAATATAATACGTTACAGGTTCATTGCACACTGCATACCTAAGGATTCAAACACGAACTCATAATATGTAGTACTTATTTCTTTTCGATGGTAACAATAGTGGTAACAATAGTGGTAACAATAGTGGTAACAATAGTGGTAACAATAGTGGTAACAATAGTTACACGAGAGCAATTCACTGTTACGTTTATACGCACACTTCTGTCTTGTATGTGTTTTGTTTGTTTCTCAGGACGAAGAGCGACCTTTGACCTCTACAGTATTAAGGAACTTGTTTTGTATCCCTAAAGTGTTGTGTTTAATGCGCGGTACTGAAGCAGAGTCCTTGAGAAGCCAACTGTTCCTAAAATAAACAAGAAATTCCCCGCATTTTATGGAATCTGAAGATTCATCACCGCATTAACATAGAGCCCGTAACCTGTCCGTGTCCTGAGCCAGCTGAACCACATCCTAACCCCCTACCCAACCGACTTATGTCCTCTCTTGTGGTTGTAACAGATTGGTAAAATATAATGAATGATGACCTTATTTGGTGTTCTCAGTGCTGCCTGTAGCAGCTACAGCTCTTCCCATGTTATTATGAGCGTACACCCACAAGGTTGAAAGAACACAGCCCCTGTTTGTTTAAGGTGTTATAGCGCCCCGTCGGCCGCGGTGCAACGCCTAGCGGTCACGTACAACACCACATCCATCCCAAACACACCGCCGGAGAAAAACAGACATTCCAGATCACGCCACCTCTGTTGCTTGCACTCATTCTTCTACACGTCCAGCACAGCTTCATGTCTAATCAGTCCGCGACCTACCCTCTGGTTTGTACAGTACGCGACGTGTTGTACTGACTGTATTGGTCACTAGGATAAGCTGATAAGTGATCAGGTCATTGCAGGCTGCCTGCAGCAGGCTATTTTATCGTCAGAATCGCGGCATCCTTGAACATTCCAAACAAATTACATTTCGCCCACAGGCAATACGGCATTTATCTTGTGTTTGACATACATGTTGGTACTAAACATACAGCTGTGTTATCAGAATTATACAGGTCTAAATACCGCCAAAACAACTAATTTGTTTTATTATGATCATCATCATCATCATCATCTTATTATTATTATTATTATTTTAAGGCCACATGTTTCGACCAGGCCGCCGACATAATAGAGAGTGCAGAATATAATTGAATTATTTACTGTTAATAATTGAAAACTCGATTATTAAAATTAAATAATGCAAATGCACTTTGCACTATTTGTGATTTTGGTGGCCTGAACATGACCATCCTTGATCGAAAGGTGTTAACGTAAATTAATAATAATAATAATAATAATACAATTTCGTTGTGTTGACGGTATTCAATCCTTTACACACGTAATTGTGTTAAGTGTGACCGTCACTAGATGATCTGTGGTCACAACAAACATCTATTACGTCATTAAACAGCATTAACCGACCGTGCTTTGTAACGGTGAGGCTGTGTTTTCTAGGCGGTAAGAAGAAAATTTTGTGGGCCAGTATAGCTCAGTTGGTATAGTTACTCACTACGAGCTGCACGGTCCGGGGATCGAATCCCGATGGCGGCGGAATTTTCCGAAACCCTACAGAACGTCCATGGTGCCTACCCAGTTTCCTCTACAATAGGTACTGGGTCCCTTTGCCAGGCATAAAGCCGCCAGAGCGTGGCGTTGACCATCCACTCCATTCTAACACTGAGGTCAAGAAGGAGGACAGCTACGCCTCTACTACCCCTCTGGGCCTTCATGTCCTGTTCGGGAGGGAAATTTACGTTTTACGAAGTGGATTTTGAGGTAAGAATATTATATACATGAAGGTCGTGCTTGGGAGAGTCAAGGAAAGATCATATTCTGAGGGTATGCTTGAGAACAGGACGCTGTGGGGATAATTAGTACCTGAGAGGAAGACTGCCACAGAAGGCTGGAGACATCTGCACAATGAGGAACTTCATAAATTTTAGACTGTAGCAGATTAAAGGTAATGAGATGGGCAGGGCTGTAACAAAGGTAGGAGGGGCGAGGATTTCATTTAGAATATTTTGGAAAACCTATAAAGTAAAAGAAGTAGCGGAAAACTAGACAGGAATGGGAATGGGAAGATGTAAAAAAATCTTCGCAAGTTATCAATGAGGTGCTGTTGTGAAGACGGCAATGAACAATTGGATTCCATAAAAAACGAGGAGTAGCTTGAGCAGCAAAGTGACTGCTAAATTCTCTAGAATGATTTTGCACAATAAATTTGAGATGGATTGTGTATATAGCATGGGTAAACGTGAAGAAAAAGAAAAAAATTGGAATAGGCGTCGATGAGTGGATGATATTACAGCGTACCTTGAATAAGTGACGGGGTCATAGGCTGGATTGATCTGGCTCAGGATAGGGTGGGTGGCGTGCTGTTGTGATAAATAGTAGTAGGCGTATCCCAGGAGATGTCTGCCTTCATTTTCAGTGTTCACATATGCTTATGTTTGAAAATTTGGACCCTGAAGAAGAATGCATAAACCTCCTCCAATCTGTCTGTAAGTATTTACCAAACTACGCGGCATTTTATCCAAGAATATTTCTTTCTTTCGCTGTAGTTACTTGGCACTGGCATTCCTCAAAACGCGTCTTCCGTACCAGCATTTATACGGATAAATTATTATTATTATTATTATTATTA
>Ga0131853_10020808_pt1 | contig 11910 bp, 6 predicted proteins | sample TergutLab28metaG_FD_92764 | JGI IMG/M metagenome (GOLD analysis project Ga0131853, IMG submission 92764) | Labiotermes labralis P1 segment gut microbial communities from Petit-Saut dam, French Guiana - Lab288 P1 (version 2) (version 2) | ecosystem: Host-associated > Arthropoda: Insects >...
TATCTTGCTCAATTATTCACATAATGAGAAATGTTTCAGACAGAATTTGTAAAGAAAATCAAAACATAATTTTAATGTTCAACAATTTTTTTTAGAAAATTTTTAGAAAATCGTGCAATTTATGAGATAATGTGGAAAAATACTGCACAGCCGGACAGGCCACAGATGACAATGTAACACGGCGCATGCGCTTTGCATGCTGGATCGGCGCATGCGCATTTGGCCCTGGATACCTAAGGCTACAGACACGCTCTCAGAATATGTACGTTCGTAAACCCCATTATTTTCTGTTGCAACAATAGTTGCACAAACGTGCCTCAATGTTCCGTTAAATGTACATTGCTTGGCTTCTTCCAGTTTCTTTCTTCTCTCAGAAATCCGGTTCGCTCATTCGGAATTGACGTTTTGAAATTAACAATTAGCATTCGCGTTCTTCCCAATAAAACCTCTTATTTTCATTTTCCCCATGGCCTGTCAACTGATTCATTTGCTTACCTCCACCCCCGACTTTGCAAAAACTGTTAATTTCCTAAATAATCGGAAAGTCACTAACGCTGTCTCAAGACTGAAATGCTATGCAATTCAGAATGTACACATTTTAGACACTAGCCAGCATAAATACAACAGTAATCACAGTTAACAAGCAGTAAATAGTCAATTTAATTCTAATTAAAACAAGGGTCAAAAGTTCATAGCTAGCCTTCCTATCACCTCTTAATGGCAGCTGGTTGAGGGACTGTGCTACAAGCCAGAAGGTCGCGGGTTCGATTCCCGATGGTGTCATTGGAATTTTTTATTTTCATAATCCTTTCGCCCGCACTGTGGTCCCGGGGTCGACTCAGCCTCTAACAGAAATGAGTACCAGGAATATCTCCTGCGGGTAAAGGCGGCCGGTGCGTAGGGCTGAAAAGCTTACCACCTTCTTGTACCAACTGTCTTGAAGTCTGGGAGCATCAATCTCTGGGAAACCTAAGGGCCTGTCCAGGCCTGTAATGGGAATGCTTTACCTTTAGCTACTTCTTTTATTCAAGCCAGTTATTAGTATATCAATATTTAACTAGAAACATTCTGATAAACAAACGCATTTTCTAAACAGTTTTAGATGAGTTCACACATATATGTAGGAAATGGTCTGATATTTAATAAAGGTAAAATTGTTCCTGACTTAGTCAAGAATCACACAATCAAGATGTAACTCTATGCCTATTGACGCGCCGAAACATGAGGTTAATGTCTCTGTGCTGTATTAGATACCACAACATCAAGATACATACCTCAGCTTGAACCTTTCAAGACTAAAACAAGACAGTACCAATACATACACGTAAGTAACCTGTAAGAAAAACACCAGCTAAGTCCCCAACGGCATGGCCATGCTTGTAAAAACTTCGCTTGCTAATAAAACGGTTAAGCTGCATGGATGATGGTCGTTAGCGTGCTGTGTCACCACCAGTATCGTACCTAGCTGGCTGCTGCAGAGACAGGAGTCTGCAGATTGCCAACACCCAGGTCTATACTCGCACGGTGGACATCATACGCAAGCGACACCTCAGGCAGTGACTTCACTGTACCTTCCAACCGTGCAAGTGCACAGGGCCGGGTTCTAAAGATTGCGACCGCGAAACTATGGCCTGAGTTGGTGGAGTGCCTGGAACTCATCATCCGAAGGTCTTCAATTAATCTCTTGTAAATTTTGCTTGGCTAGATGCTCAACATCGTAATGTCGTTGAGCAAATGGAAGCGTCCTACACATCGTCTCAATGGATGTCATACTGTTCCTGAGGGCATAACTGCATTACAGCCGGTACTTTCCAATTTTAAGGTACAGACAATAATTGTATTTAAAAAATCTGACCTTAACAATAAACAGTTTCGGCAATGTTCAGAGCGGTCTAGTATCTAGGAATTATGACAGGAGTGATGTTAATGAGGCACAACGTGGCAACAAATACCTATACTTAAATCAGCAACACTCTATCAGTACGCATCCTTGTGCAGGCATCATTCCCTCAAGTCGTGTAGTATTGACAAAAGTTCCTCGACATTGCAACTACTCCACGCCCGGGCTGAGCCATGGCTAAGACAGTCCTCTCTGTATCATTCCAACAAAGCTCCACTTACTTGTCCATCTACCACTGACGACGCATTGTAATATTATCAATTGTCAGCGTCGTTAAAAGTATACTTCTGCGTGTGTTCAGCTGACCCCATCTCATTAATTCTTATCCCTGTGCTTAATTAGGCACCATTCCGTAATGAAGATAAAATGGTCAACTTGGCATCCCTGAAATTGGATAGCATGATGTACAGCGGCCTACGATAATTCTGGGCAGCCTACTGCCATAGTAAATCTTAAACGACCATAACCAAGGATTAAAAAATATGCGCTGGTCCTCTGTGCAAACGTTTCAGTGAGCGGCTGTTCGGGCCCACGATTCTGCATTTTATCCAAATTTTATTTCTAACAGGGGTAATCCGGGCTTGGAAGTTAGAAGTGAACCGGTCTTCGCCGGCTCGCTTTGGCAAATGTGCGTATTTGAAAACCACATACAAGTTATGTAAAATAATTCAACAATGGTCTGTTATTTGCATTACAGATTCGAATATGTCATATATGCAACTCTCACTTCTCTGTTTTATGGATTTGCCTTTCGTTAGCAGCGGTATCCGGTCTGAGTTTATCTTGTCGTGTGTCAGCTAACTGAAACTCCGCATATGTATAAGCCACGTTAGTAAAGCGCGATATCCTCTTGGAACTGTACAATAGGCGTATACGACGACACGTGCTAACAAAGCAGAAGTGTTATTAGAGATATTTGAATACAAACCAGGTATGCAGCGATTTTTAAATGTTAAACTGATCTGTGATAGGACTTCGGAAAACAAAAGTGCGAAAATTTTGCATTGTTTTGCTGTTTACATTGTGTATCAGCCTACGCCATAATGTTGAATTCGTCACCTGAAATTGTATTGGTTGTGTATCACGTGTTGGTGCTCGTTAATACATGTTACCAAGTGATTCAAGAGCACAAAAGAGTAGTAATGTGAACTAAACGAACATAACCTAAACTGTCTCGGCTACACTTTCGTGATCACGTAATATAGTTGGAAAAATACATCTCATTTCGAAACGAATGTGGTTGACTACTCCCAAAGTCATTAAATAACCCGGAAATAATGAATACACGAGTAAATAAATGACTCCCTAGCATGTACCGCATTCTTTTTTGTTCCACATACATCCTGCAATCGGTTTGTAATTTATATAAAATTTTGTAAACATTGCGTTAGTTCACTCTTCGTTGACCACACTAGAAACCTCTCCAATTTTAATACAATCATGAACGAATTTTTAGAAGATGGAAAAAACACGTCCTTTGGGACCTGCGTAACCCTAACCTAGTTTTTCTTGGATCCATTAGATCCTAAGCTGGTAGAAAGTTGCTTGTAAGAGAATCTAATTGTAGTGACAATGGGTTTTTATTCATTACTCTAGTGTTTGTTCAGTTGAGAGCAAGATTTTGTGTCACTTGCCGTATTTTGTGTTTGTTGTATGCTAATTGGTATCATAGAATGGATGAGACAGAGCAAAGTGTTTACTGCCGACCCTCAGTCATGAAAAATATCACATAATCAGTGGCTTAAAAGAAGTTGAGTATTTACTAGTGCTTACATTAATGGCGCTATGCAGATTTGGACTTTGCATAATTTATTAATTTTACGAAGGATTTTCTAACAGTGTAATACATGTGGTTTAGTATGTGTTCCTCTTCATAAGGCAGCATCATCATTCATTTACTCTGCAGAAATACACAAAATCAAGCTTGTGTGTAAACATTTGACATACACACGGTGCAATACTTTTCCAAACAAAGATACATTATTTCGTATGTACTCATATGGTACATGGATTTTACATTTGAATCAGAATTAATTTTGTTTTGCAAGATTAAAAAAAATCCTTATTTTAGTACACAGTTTTGTTCATCTGCAAATCTCCATAATAGCCTTGTTGAAAAGTTGGAAACTCTATGTTTTTCAGAGAAAAGTTGGAAACTCTATGTTTTTCAGAGAAAAGTTGGAAACTCTATGTTTTTCAGAATCCCAGTTTAATTATTTTAGGTAAGAGTGTAAGGATAGAAACCAAACAGCACATTAGTGACAATGGATAAGGTTTATTGTACACAAAAACAAACTGGTAAAGTATTTACAGTAGGCAAGATCTGAGGTTCTTGCAACATTGTTGTAGATTCAAGTCTTCTGGGTTATGACACTGTGTATATTGGTATATATCTACAGACTTTTCAGAGGCACTTGCTGCCTGCATCTTCAGGGTCCAAGAAGTCGAAAAAGAGGTTGCAATAGGTTAGAATATTTTCTGCTCTGACAAGGCGTTTTAAACAAATCATGACTCAGGGATGAATTTAAACAGGTTACAGACTGTGTAATAATAATAATAATAATATCAGAATTAGGCCTATTGCATCCCTCTTGCACTTAGCACAGTTAATTTTAAAATGTTAATGCTCTATAAAATTCAGAACAGTGGAATTATGCCATGTGTGTCTGTGGTAGAAGCCATATTTTTCACATAGGCCCTCTTCATACACTAACCCACAATTTAAAATTGTGCCTTTTGATAAGTAACACATTTTAACAGTTAATCTAGTAGGTATTTATATTTGTAGTAGTGTTCTGAATACAATTGGAAGTCTGTATGTGGAATGAATAGTTCTAGAGTGCCCAAATGCCTATCTGAAAATACTGAGGAGCTTCTTCATGTGGGATAGAGATTGTGAAAATTGTGCATTCATATACTGAAATATGAAAGAATTTTTTAATGCAGTTCACATTACATATATATATATAATGTAAACCAACAAACTGCACACTCTTTCAAATTAATGTTTTAATTCAATTCTTTGTATCATCTACATATCAGTCTCTGAGAAGCATATTTTCTTTTCAAAAAGTTTATATTTTGAAAATTCACACCTCATCTGCCTGCTCAGGAATATTGGTATGCAGTCTTCGCCCAACCTTGTAACATAACCTTAATTCTAGTCCAACTGAGTCCATTATAACTCATACAGTGTATATGAAGGTCTAATGAAACTGTATCTTGTCAAAAATGGCACGCAGATATTGGGGCATTAAATGTAGACCTACTGAAGATCCACAACATCTGTTTTAAATGCATTCTGTTATGATAAATATTAAGGAAATGCAGTGAAAAAGAAATTTAACTCTGCACCATCATAGCTGTAATGTGAATTCCTTTGTAAGATTTAGATTTGTATTGATAGTAAATGGCTATCAAAAATCTTATATATATGCAGATTTTTTAAGAGGCAGTTTGGAAAATGTATGTGGAATACATCTTCCAATTCTTATAACTATATTTTTATTTATTCCAAATAAAAAAGGGAACCAGAATTTTGTAGTATATTGATTAAGGTATAGATTGTATTATACAAAGTGTCCATACCAGTTATGTGCCCCAGCTAGCCTCCTGTTCGATGGATACCAGGCGCTCATGCCTCACAGGTGAAGTTGTCCGCACATCACCCTTCTAGTGCCAAGGTAAAGGATGAGTGGAGCTATACCTCTACTCCCCCTTATACCTTCATGGAGTGTGCAGCCACAACTTTACCATACCCAAACCATAAGTTTTATTTCCTTTGCAGCAGAACGAGTGCCTTACACAGTACTGACTGTACTGTATTAAAATTAAACTGATTGATTCCAGACACAATGCAAAGAAGGTGGTTCAAGAAAAGAGTACTGTGTGTTTGCTTGTTGAGTGTGTTCCTGTATTTGATTGTCAGAACACGGACGCACGATGTTGCGTTTGAAGTTGTAATACCAAATTCCAAGCCAGTTGTCGTCTGGGACTTTGTAGCCGACTTCAGCAACCTCAAGAAAATATATCCCAACATGTAAGCAGTAACTATCTTTATTGTTGTACCATACATTTTGTAGTTTAATTAACACACCAACAAATGTACGTATATAGTCTTTAATAATCTGAATTTACATTAAAACGCATAAAATGCTCCTACATGTTTTGATCATATGATCATCCTCAGGGAGCATACTTTGTTCCTTGCTAAAGTTACAGTTTAAAACACTCGGTGATTTAAATATAATGCAGTAAATCACTGAGTGTATTAAGCTGTAAATTTAGCAAGGAACAAAGTATGCTCCCTGAGGATGATCATATGATCGAAACATGTAGGAGCATTTAAAGTGTTTTAATGTAAATTTTAGATTGTTAAAGACTATATATGTGCATTTGTTGGTGTGTTACTTAAATAAAATGTAAGCAGTGTTTTGTAATGATACTGCATGGTGATTATGAGCTTTCAGAACCTATGTTGTGCCATACTGTATGCCCCCCACAAAGTTCAGTAATTTATTTATAAGTTATAACTCTATTTGAGTCCAAGATAATATACATGTGGTCCCTCATATGTAAGAATTATTGATCATTTTCTCTGAATAAATGAATTCTCTGTTGTAGTTGTGGATTCATGCCTTTATCGATACCTGATTAAACAGTGGCATCTCTTTTATTGGGGGACCGCGGTAGCACAGTGGTTAAGGTGCTGTGCTACAAATCGGAAGGTCGCTGGTTCGATCCCAGCTGGTGTCAGTGGATTTTTCATTGACATAAAATTATTCCCATTCGCACTACGGCCTTGGGGTCGACTCAGCCTCTAACAGAAATGAGTATCAGGAACATTTCCTGGGGGTAAAGGCGGCCGGTGCGTAAGGCTGACAACCTACCACCATCCTGTGCCGTTGTCACAAAATCTGGGAACCTTAATTTCCTGGAACCCTCTGGGCCTGTTCAGGCCTGTAATGGGACTGCTTTACCTTTACCTTTATCTCTTTTATTGCCTACTCCTCAGCGTGGGAGCTGTTGCAGGAAATCGTGAAAATGCCTGTTGGTAGTCACACTTGGTGCAGTGATAAAAGGAAGACCTTATTGTAATAAAATGTACCATTGTTTTGTAAAGTTTTTAACAGTAAAAGAAGAACACAAATTGAAATAATTAATGGCTTAATAATCAGTTGAACTGATCTTATTATGCTGTACAAGACTATTAACACAATAAATAAACCAAAATGGGACAAATTGGCGAGAAAAATAATGGACAAGACAAATACAGCATTTCTTTTGTTGCCGCAGCAAACGCAACATCTTTATCACACGGAAACCTGTATCTGCTAGGAGATCCCATAACAGCTGTTATGCTCAGGACAGTGATGAAAGACATACTCTATTATGGTGTAAGAAACTTCTTTGTTTTTGCAATTAACTGTTCTCTGGCTTATCAGTATGAAGGTATATTCACATCTGTGACAGAGAGCTGATGATGACGAATGGACATTTATGTGGGCTTCTCGTACATGTGCTTTAACTACAAAGTAAAGAAATTAAAAGTAATTAGAAACGCTATCAGGATTTATAAGCGAAAACCTGGCACAGAAAGCGTTTACTAAGGAGGTTACATACAGTGTTAGACATGCAGCTGCGGTAATGGAATGAGAGGCAACAGGAGAGAAGTAGAGACAAGACGGTGGTGGAGAAATGTTCAGGAAAGTAGCAGTCTCACAGAGTGAGAAAGAAATGTACAGGTGATATAAATATGCTCTTCAGTAAATACATGTTTAAAGATTTTAAGTGGATTGAACTGGCTCAGGACAGACTCAAATAGCATGCTTTTCTGTGACTGTGATGAGTATTCAGTTTCTAAAAACAGATAATTTCTTGTGAGATTTTATATTCATGCAGCAGGTCACTATCAGGAATACCGTCTTCTGGGGTATAGTGTCATGTAGCCTGGAATAAATTGATCTTGAGTTGAGGCATCCCCATTGTGTATGTAACAATAAGTTAAGGATAATGTCAGTCAAACACAACTAGTTTATAAACTAGCATAAACATTGCTCGACAGGCCAAAGCCCACAGTGGGCTGTAGTGCTAATGGAAGAAGAAGAAGAAGAAGAAGAAGGAGGAGGAGAATAATAATAAACTGGTTGTGTTCGACCTACATTTACCTTAACTTATTGGAATAAATTGACTTAGGTTTCAAAGAAACCTGATGCTTCTGTCTTCAGGGTACTTAGTTTAATCATCTACTCTGAATATGGAGGCAGCAGGTCTGTCCAAAATATTGGTTAATTTCTACCATGTCAGGTGTAAATATTTCAGTTTTATCTTTTAATGTGTTTGTACTGTAGCATGTATATGTTCGAATCACAGGTAAATCCCTTTTGCCTGCCCGTCAATCCACATACGTAGTATCTCTGTCCAATACTAACAGATTTAGATTAAATTTTGTATTTAGCCTTGAATAAAATGCATTTTTTTCTCATTAATCAACCACACTGGCCAAGATATAAAAATAACCTCTTCTCCAATCATGGAGAAGAGATTGAACAGTGAGCCAATAGAGTTATTTTACGTTTTGGCTTTGAATTTGGAATGCCATTTCTCTTAACATCATCTCCTGCCAGGAGCTGTCTGGAATTTTGTCTGTGTGGCCACTCACACTTGTTCTGTTTTTGTAGCTTTTACATTCTACTGTACATTGCTTCTGTATGCCTGTAATCTATTACAGATTATCATCAGGTTGCATAATTTATACTATGTATTTATAATTGCATATAAAGTGAACTGTACGTTTTACACACTGTGGTCTCACAAACACAGAATTCATTATGTGTATATATAAATGGGTCTGTATTATAACTATAAAAAAACCACACCTCGGCTAATAACTACGCAACCAGTGAAAACGGGACCTGAAGTTAACACTGCCCCAATTTTGTAACATACGTTGAGCCTACTAAATTATTGTGATTTTAATACATATTATGATAACAGACTTAGACATTTGATGAAACTGTATTTATTTCCTTTATTGTGTGTTTTAGTGCTTTTTGTGTTTTTTAAAAAAAGCAACTTAATGGACTATACTGTAGTTTTTAAACTACACTGTTATTGTTATAGCAAGCTAGAATCAGTATATTGACACCATGTATACTAATGACACTATTATAACATATTCTTATGTCTATGAACCTTAACTTATTATAATCTTAAACATGGTGAATTGATTTAATGTACCCAATGTAATTGTATATTACTTATTGAAAATATAATTAATAAGATTTGTTATAGGTCCATATTATTCCTATATAATTAGTGTATTCTGTCCAGTAATACAGTTGGCAAGGGAGGAGAGGGGATGGGATGTAGGTTACTTAAAATCCACATAGTTTTGGTCACTGGTTCAAGTCGTAGCAAAGACTGCAAGCTCACGCACCTCATTAACTATACTAGCAAACGCAGAGCCACAAATCAGTGGAGGGAAGCAGAGCAGACAGTTCAGCTGGTGTTGCTTTGCGGGTTTATTCACTGGAGGAGAGAAAGGTGGAGGAGGATTATAATATGTCTCATGTTCTTCTTGTCTGTTTGTAGCATCGACTTCACCATACTGTCAGAGGATGGTAACTATGATCACTGGAAGTACTCTGCAAGATATGAGGAGTTCCTGTTGTACTTTCCATACATTCGCTACTTTATCGATGGTCACTTCAATGTCAAACCAGCTGGTGGGGGTACATACATCATTCAGTCAACCCACAACACCTGCTTTTTGTCGGGACTTTTTTGCTGTATGTATGCAGGTTTTATACATGTTGCATATCATTCTGTGGAGGTAATTCCCACCTGTTTATATCCAAAACCACATGAACTAAACAGATTTCAGTGACGTCTGATATGGAGGGCCTATATTTATCAGGAAAAAAGTGAAGTTAGTTCTTACTAGTCCACTATAACTCCTCCGTTACATGAAGATATCACATTTTATCATTATTTTCAGAAATGGTTAATCACGCAACATAATTGCATGAAGGACATAAAGCATAGTTACCACAAATATTCCCATGTTTTGGAAAATAAATATACAACAGAATGAAAATTATGTATTTCTTGTTCAGCTGAAAAATTTTTTTAGCAGTAAATTTGTATCTTCAACAATATGCCTATTACTGATCTAACTCCATGGAGCAGATCCCTTCCTGAGAAGCCAACAGGTCCTCAGCTAGTTAAGAAATTCCCTGCAGTTTATGGAACCTGAAGATTCCTTACTGCATTCACAACAGACCAACTGTTCCTATCCTGGGTGCCATCTCATTTGTTGAAGATCCATTTCAAAATTGTCGTACCATCTATGCCTAGGTCTTCAGTGTGGTCTCTTTACCTCAGAGTTACCCACCAAAACCTTTCCTGTCCCCTACACATGCTACATGCCCCGCCCTTCTCATTATTCTTGATTTTATCACCCGCACGATATTGAGTGAGCAGTACAGATCATTAAGCTCCTCCTTATGTAGTTTTCTCCACTCCCTGTTACCTCATCCCTCTTAGACCTAAATATACTCCTCAGCACCTTATTCTCAAACACCCTCAGCCTACATTACTCCCTCAATATGAGAGACCAAGTTTCAAACCCATCCAAAACAGCAGGCAAAATTATAGTTATGTATGTACGAGTATAATCTTCATATATTGGGGTAGCAAACTGGAATACAAAAGATTTTGTGCAACAGTAACTCCATGTCAACAATAAATGAACACCAGACCAGTGAGACACACCATAATGTGTAGAACTGCTTCCATGTCACAGTTTATGGAATGTTCATGTAGTCTGTGTGTGTGTGTGTGTATGTGTGTGTTTGTGTGTGTATAATTTGCTTATTCCATTCATTTACTCAGTTATACAGAATTTTCCTATAGCAGCTAATAATTATGCATGTTATGAAAAATCTGCATGATGCCATAGAATTCACAGGTTCATGACCTAAATCGAAGTAGCCATTCCTAGATGTTGTAAGTCTGTTTGTATTTCATATTTCTCCGACGAGCGTAACAAGGCCTGTTCAACTTGGATGGTCATCATTAAGTAACATTTACATAAGCAAACTCAGACTTACGGATAAGTTGTACATGTTGAAATATAAAAGGTAATGGTAAAGTTGTCCGTTACACTGTGAAGGCAGTGAGGGTATTCACATGTAGCTCTAATCAGGCTAGTCATCTCAGTGGAAGGAATGGTCACCAGAAACTTCCTAAAATATCTATACAGTGTAGGTTTAACCAAAAACATTGTGAGAGTGGGGCAAAAGCAGCACTATTGCAAACACTTCATTTTAAAAATTTAAAAGTACACCCTAGAATAGGCCACGAAGGCCCAAAGGGGAGGAGAGAGAGAGGAATAGCTCTGCTCCTTCTTTAACCTCAGCGCTAGCTGGGGTGGGTGGTCAACGCCACGCCCCGGTTGCCTTACCCCCAGGAAAAACCCAGTACCCCATTATATAGGAAGCTGGGTGGGGCCCGGGGCCGGTCTGGACAGGTGCGGAAAATCTCGCCTCCACCGGGATTCGATCCCCGGACCGTCAAGCCCGTAGCGAGTCTTTATACCGACTGAGCTAACACGACCTATCGCAAACATGTCATATAGTATGCAAATTCATAGGACATGCCCCTTGACCTTAGGGGATAGGATGAATTTCCTTCCCTGGCTGAACCTAACCCCACCAACAGTCTGGGATAGGTGAAGGTTTCACAGCAGATGGATGCTGAGAAGTGTGATTAAGATGATGATGATGATCACTTCCACCACCACCTCCACCTACACTACCACTGCAACCACAACTTCTACTACTACTGCTGCTGCTACTACTACTACTACTACTACTATTTTTTTTATGTTTTGCTGACTGTGCATCTCAGTATAATCTTAGTAACTGACCAACTTAATGCACAAATTCTTGTTTTATAATAAGTTTATTATATTCCTCTACATGTTTCGAGCACTATTGTGCTCATCA
>Ga0131853_10020812_pt1 | contig 11910 bp, 7 predicted proteins | sample TergutLab28metaG_FD_92764 | JGI IMG/M metagenome (GOLD analysis project Ga0131853, IMG submission 92764) | Labiotermes labralis P1 segment gut microbial communities from Petit-Saut dam, French Guiana - Lab288 P1 (version 2) (version 2) | ecosystem: Host-associated > Arthropoda: Insects >...
TTTGTTTTTTTTATTTTTTTAATATATATGATGTTTGGGTGGGGGGTAGTGTGAAAGGTGGGGTGGGGTGTTGGGGGGGGGGGGGGGGGGGGGGGGGCAGTCAGATTTTGTTATTGCTCTTGAAATTGTATGAAGGTACAAATCTGTTCTTATTACAAATCATGTTTTTAATATTGCAGCTATACTCCACAGGATTTAATCCTACATGGGGATATTGCCTATGGTTCAGAAGAACAGTTTGTCAATGAAGCAAAGATGGCAGTCAGACTTGCAAATTTTATTAGTGCTTTCCTGCAGGTCAGTAAGCATGCATAGAGAAGAAATGAATATTAAATTGAGTCAGTAGCATATTATGAGCTCTTTTTAATACACTGAATGGTGTTATAGGTCTCGGACCCAAAAGAAGTTTATTCTGGAAAGCGTGTAGCTGACCGACCTTTGTCAGAAGACCAGATGATTGGAGAAACACTGGCACTTGTAATGGGTGACACAAAAATATGGTCTGCTGGAACTTTCTGGGAACGCAACAAATTCACAAACAGAACTTTTTTTGCCCCATTTGCATACAAAGAGCAACTTAATACTAGAAAGTTCAAAGTTGAGGACCTTGCAAGATTAAATGAAACACGTAAGTTAGAACTCTTGATGAAGTGTATGTACCTTTATTTCCTGTCTTCCTCTTCCTCCTGTCCCTTTTATCACCATCAGAATGTGTAGTCTCAGTTACAGATATGCATCCATTTGCTTGTCTGAATTAGTTTTTGTCCATTTCCTTTCACGATATACTTCTTCTTATAGTTAATTTACTGTACTATATACATAGTGAGGCTTTTGTGGTATAATAATATAGAATTATATTCTGGGCCCTTTTAAAATTGTAAAATATATCCCCATTTTATTAGGGAGGGTTGTTAAGTGTTGGGTGAACAGCATGAAGGCTCCTACCTGAATATCAGTCAGCTAGCACCCCCGTCCCCTAATTTTTTCTCCCCCTTCACAAACAAGGCCATTATTTGCAGGGTGTAATGGTGCAAAGTCTGTCATCACATAGGAGCTGTCATTATCTAAGTCAGATATACCCCAGCAAGTTGACTGAAGCAGTAACAGTTTTGGCTTGTATTAGGAAGGTGGGGGGTTGATTGAATTTGAGCTGGGATATTGGCATAGGCTTTCCTTGCTGTAGTTTTCCATGGTTTTACACAGTCTCTTCAGGCAAATTCTACCATAGTGCCTTAAACTTGGTCACATCTGCTTCTTCCCACAGTCTGTTCAATTCATTCTTCATACACCATTCTGTGCTCTATAGTTATGGCATTACATGATGTGAAATAAACCATAACTGAATAAAAATGAAATGAGAAAGGGGAATGTGGTGTCCACCATAGTGGAGTCAGGTAGACTGATATATTGACAGTTGTAAGTGAACAGTGTACTGTAACCAAGCCATTTTACACTCTTTCCTGACAACATGAAGTCATAGAAAATGACAAAAATTTTGTCTTACTGTTGAACTATTGTAATGTCTATAGAGTTTTAATTACATTTCATTTTCAGATGAAGTTTACACTAATAAGCTATGGTTCCAGTTTCTGAAACAAAGATGGTCAACAAACTTTGATACCCTTGAAAAATACTACATGAAAATAAAAATTCGTTTTAATGAGACTGGAGAGTCCATGAAAAAATATGAACATTACCCGAATTTCTACAGGTAAGATTACTGCCATTTATAATTGCTACACTAAAGTTGCCCATTGATGGGTTCTGTTGCTTCTTTTATTATGTGTTCTGAAAGCACAATGTGGATACCACACATATTAAATGCATATTATTGTACTTAATATGAATATTGGTTGCCGACACATTGGTAGCGTTCAGACTGCAAGATTTTTCTTTCACTCCAACAAGAGGACTTAAAAAAAAGGTAAATGCACAGAAGTACATTTCACTTTCATTGTTTACTATATCACCCTTCAAAGAAGTTATAAAAAACAGATTGGGTTATTTGATCTTCAGCAGTGGCCAGTCTTAACCAAATTGTCAAATAAGCTACCTCTGGATTCCTTTGTTCCCACTTCCATGAGAACTAGCCGTACTAGCTTAAAAAAAGGTCAGTTTCTGTTACTGTGCTATGTGACAGTAAACATATTATACACATTATGCTTTTCTGGACTTCTTACATTACTGACTTGGAGTTATATTAGAAAATTAATGGACACTGATGGTAACCTTCCCATTTATACTGACAGATATATCTTACATATTGTGCATGAATTTTTCATGTCTGTGAATTGTTACAGCTTAGTTATTCCTGTCATGTATGTTTCATGATGCTGGGTTTTCAGGGCCGCGAACTTGGATCATGGACATTGGACATCTCCTTACTTTGATTGTGATGGAAAAGTGAAGCACTGGGTCATAACATATGCATCTCCATTTTTTGGCTGGGACAGTTTGAAAGTGAAGTTGGAGTTCAAGTGAGTGATTTCTTCAATTCAATAAATGGCAAGGTTAAAAGTAGGGCACATTTGAAACATAAATAATAGCACACTCTCATATGATTAGATGAAATCAATATCAGTTGCATCACAGCTGTCCTTCTAAACTGATCATGTACAGGATGTAATTTAAGGTCATCTTCAGGCTCTCAAAACTTTAAAAAACACTATGAGGAAGATAATGTATAATTATATGATTAGTCTTTGGTCTTTATTTTAAATTACTGTCAGAAATCCTTTTCTTTATGTAACTGGTTTTCTTAGTAAGTACAAGTTTCAACTGGGATGAGTTATTATTTCTTCCCCAGTTGTATTATGTTTCCCACACTGCTGCTTTGCCCTGTATAGGTCAACCTTGACACACAAGTGGATGTCACACGTATAAAAAGCATGCTTTCATATGCTGTTGCAGTATGGATACTTGTTAACTTTTTGCGTAATGTGTATTTTGCCATGGACAGGGAATAAAAATGGTTATACTGTGCATATTTCTTTTGACTCAGTAGGACAGAGTTCAACAGTCACCATGGAATGGGCTAAATAAACTGGACCACTCATTCATTCTGAAACCCATAATGCCTCAGTGCTTTATGGTGTACTGTAGGCCTTTTTGCAGTGTGACAAGCACCACTGTCATGTTATATCTTGTAGTTACAAGTTTGGGAAGAGTATGTAGCATTACTACTTGTATCTTCATTTGGAAAATTCTAGACTAAATATATTTTCATTACAGTAATAATGGTTACTTTTTAACCTAATTTAGATTATGGAACCATATTCTGTATATAGTTACCGAGGCCAAACAGAGAGATGCTCTTGGAAGATATTGTACACATTACTTTGTATCAGAAATCAGTTTTTGAGCATATATTGCTTGATAGACATAGTATTTCATTTAACATTTGTAGACTTCTGTTGGGTTAAATATCTTGTTTTCTTAATTTCCTCAGAACATTGATGTTTTCTCACAATTACTGATATACAAATTATAATGTCTTAGTATGCCACATCCAAGTGAGAGGAAGATTATCTGGGCAAGTTTGGACATGCCATTAAATTCCGTCTTTATATCATAAATAGTTTGTTCTGGGAAAGCAAATTGCCTGTTGGCAGTAGTAATTTTAATGAAATTATCATCTTAAGTGTTACATTTTTAAAGGTGCCATATTTAGTTGTTTGAAGGAACATAATATAATAATAATTATAATATGTATGCATTTTGCTAATTTTATGTGTCACACAAGATATAATTACATATTATGTGTACTACAGAGTATTAAGAAGTTATGTACAGTGGAACATGTATGCAGTTGTGTGTTGTCTGGTTTTGTTGAGGGTTCCATATAACAACTTGTCTTCATTATCAAGTACTGTGTTACTGTTTCTGATATTGTGTGTTTATTATAAGTTCTGAGAAAGTTAATTTTAATGGATCACATTTATGACACTCGTGTAGTTTGTGTACATTTCCCTGTATCCTCCTTGTTGAATGCTTATAGGTGCCCTTAATTCCTATGTTATAGGGGTGTTGTTGCAGTTACAATGAGATTACTTGAGTTGGATATTAACCAGTGTCCTGATAAGTTCTATGTGCCAAATGCTTTCAAAGATACACACAAGTGTGACAGGAAAACATCATATGTAAGTAGTACAGGGTTACTTTATCTTTTTCATAAGACAGTACAAGTAACAAAATGGTTTAAAAAATATTACATTGCTAGTGTTACACCTTGTCACTAGACCCCATCCTCTCACTTCACCTAAAATGTGTCTACCAATCTATTTTCAAGCCAAAACATTGGACGTTGTAGACGGAGGTTTCATTTTTGCGTCAATCACAAAAACATGTAGAACACACGCACACATGGTGTGGGCATTAAATAATGAGACTGGTTTGTTTAATGAAATTATTGTATCTACATGTTATCTGCATTTTTCACTGTATGTTGCCATCATGGCTTGTGCATATTCAAGTAAAAAACCCCAGTGTACATAGGAAGTTACTGTATTTGTATAAAATACTCGAGTAGCTCCAGCATAATTATGATTATTAATGCTGCTAATTCCATTATGTAATTCTTTGTGTTACTGGAGTACAGTTGAACTTGGAAATGCTTATTGTCTTTGACAAAACACTGTGTAGTTATTTCAGTTTACATACTACATAGTAAAGAGAAATTAAATGAAATTTTGTGGTAATTATTAGTGAAATAAGGTCATATTTTGGTTTTTTAATATAAATAACAGAATCCACAGCTTTAGTAAGGCTTCACTGATCAAATCTTGATTTAATGTTGCAGTGTGTTCCCATCCTTGGACGTGGTTTTGAAACTGGAGGTTATAAATGTGAATGTCTGCAAGGTTATGAATATCCATTTGAAGATCTTATTACATACTTTGATGGACAGCTAGTAGAAGCTGAATTCAATAACATTGTTGCTAATAAGGCAACAAGGTAAGCTCACTTTTCATTGCCATGAACATAAGTTTCCTTGCCCCAAATTTATTAGATGAGGCTTGCTCTGAAACAGGCCACTGAGTGTTGAAAGTCTCTAGGATAGAAAAATTAAAGTTGTTATTTAGAAGTGGGATGTGTAGCAGATGTAACACAAGATTATGCGCATTGCATCTGTGTCAGAAGGCTCCAATTCTGGCACAGAAATTCTCATGAACTTGTAATAGAATTTGCATTTGACATGGAAAGGCAAGTATAATTATATAATAGTGTTATAGACTTTGTACTTCAGTAGCTTCATTTCTTACTGTAGCTAATAACTGTGTTTTCTCTTCAGATATGACATGTTCAACTGCCGCTTGGCTGGTGCCTCAAGTAACCATGGAAGCTTCTTTGTTCTGCTGACTGTGTTTCTAATTGTCAAGTTACTGATTCGGTGAATGTCTAATAGATAAAAGATGGGAAGGAGCACAGATATTAGATAAGGGGAACATTAGAATCTTCTGGAAACTGACAGCTTCATACAGTTGTTCAAGGTAATGTGCTCATCATAATTGTTCAACTCCATTCCATTTGAGCAAGGTTTCCAGCAGACATCATGTAGTTGCACAGACATTTGAAGTGAAAATGTGGCTGTTTTAATAAATATTTTTATAAAGTGCTGTAACTGAACTGTCTTCAGTAGAATACTTTAAAGAAGAAGCGCACATTTTATCAGTTACTGCAGAAAGACAGTGCATATTGTCAATTACGAAATGCAGATAACTTTTTAACAGTGCATGTAGGGTGTGTGAATCTATGCACATGTACACTTACTGTACTTCTGTAACATATGATGTACTGTAATTCACTTCTTGATACTATACTTTTTTAAGTATTCATTTAAGTTGGTGAGGTAAATGGTAATGTGGCAAAACTTGCAAGTTATGAACTCAGGACTACTCATTCATATCTGACATTAAATGCTAGGGATCCAGGAAACACCATTTATTGTAATGACATCTGTTTTTGAAAAGCAGTTCACATATGAAAGATATAACTTGAAATGTTTACCTCATTCATTTTTATACTGATTGTATTATTAAATGTTTTTAAAGATGAATAATTTTTGTCCTGAAAGGAAGTGGAAGGCTAGAAATGAATAACATGATACTGGTATATTTTAGTTTTCAGTTTTTTTTAGATATTTCTGTTAAATTTATCAAAATGGGTAAGTATGGTGTAGCAGTATTTTGACAGTTAAAATTTGGTGATTTGTGAACAGTGGCAGTGCGGTTTGGATAAAATGTCATCATTGCACTTTAGTAACATCATCCAGTATTATATTTAAATTTATTTGCCCCCCTCCTCCTATAAGCAAAAACACTTTTTGGCAGCATAATATACATTAAGTGGTAAAGGAGAGTATCATTCCATTAAGTATACAAGGAATAAATCTCATAATGAAAGACAGCTTGACTGAGCTGAGAATGTTTTGTGCAATAGCAGGGTTGTGGGGTAAGCTAACTCATCAGTACGTGGTCTTTTGCCACTTCATCTGAATATCAAGGTTCAGACTTCAAGAATTATGATTGTGTGCACATGCATTTGCATGTGTATGTATGTATGTATACATACCTTTTACTGCCTGCTGCACCACGTGTAGCATTTTTTGGTACACAGTGCTATAGCCTCTTTAATGCCTATTTCATTCACTGTTGCACAAGAAAGACTACACATTTTACAGTATATGCTGAACTATGACGTGTGAAAAAGGCCTAAACAATGTCATACATAATCTGAAACTTCACATTGTTTCTCTCCACCTCTACATAAATGAGTACACTTATTAGTAGAGGCCAAAAAAGAGTTTTGGAAATCTAGTAGCAGAATATTTTGGCCACCATGAAATGGTGGAATGATATTTTGGATTGAGGGATTGATCAAAATTGCTGTAGCTGCTCTCCTATTCTAGGGGTGCATAAAATTTCCAAAGACCTAAAGTAACCTCAAAATTCTGTGCTCCAGTATGGTGACATGAAGCAAGTTCCAAACTGAATACCCACAAATATTATAGACTACTGTACAAAATTCAGTAGTCATGGTGATCTAACACCTAGGATTTGTGCAGCACTGCCTTATTCATTATATCTTATTTTCAGACATACACATGTGTTATTCACAGTAATGATAATGATAATTTTCTTTACATCCTTGACAAAGTTTGCCGTTTGTGTGTGAGAAATAAGTTTTGTGTCAGCATTCCACATTTAAAAACTTTGTTGGTTTTGTTTCATCCCTCAAGATTTCAGTTAAGGTCACTGCTGAAACTTACATTATGGCTATTAATTAGTACAATTCATGATATTCCTTACTTAGTTATCTATGCATTACCACACAGCAACATCTACATCCAGTAGTACTAAATATATGGAGGTTATAATTTTAAAATACTCTTCCATGAAATGTGTGCTGAGAAGTACATATGATGAATCTGCTTGTATCCGTCCAAGATGGTAAATTCTGACGTATAGATCTTAGATTTTATATCATATTTACAACTTTAATATTTTTGTTCATATATGTATTTCATTTTTGTGTGCTAATTTTGTATTTAAGTAGTTAATAGGAGCTTAAATTAAGTAATCTCTGCTTTTTTCCTCTTAAAATGTGTTTGCCAGTACTCTAGAGAAAATTAAAAGTGTACACTGTATTGGCAGATGGGCAACTTTGGACAAGCTTGCCAGTATGCATACTGGCTGAAAACTGCTGAATGTAACCATACTTTCCATAGTGCCTAAATCTGTGGGTACCATATGAAAGTAATGAAGTTTTTGACAAACAGATGAAGATGATTTCTCTCAGGTTTCAGTAAAATGTGTGCTTGTTGAAAGAAATTGCCCACATTTTGGTTTTATTTTTGGTTATGTACACAATGGATTGTAAGTGAACATTCAGTATTACCAGATTCTAATTACTGTCCATGTTTTTATTATATTGTGGTTTTTATACTCTTTTTACAGATTTGTAAATTTTATTTTTCACAATTTTCAACTAGTGATGTGTTGTTTATGCCAGTTAATTCTTTATGTAAACGTTATTGAAATTGAATTTAAAACAAGGATGATGATTGAGCATTGGTATAGCCACTCAATGTGGATGTTATACAGCCCATAAAATATTCCATCAGAATGATCATTTGTGTAATTAGCATAGAGTCTACTTATTTAAAGAGTATTGTCTGTTTTGTAACTTGTTTCTCTGATCTTGTTTTCATAAGATGAAGTGGTGTGCTAATTGTTCATCTGTGGGAGGGCTGTTCTTTTGATCAGATTTTAGTTCATGTTGTTTCTTGCCATTCATTAAGTCATAATGGCACACACACATTTTTTGCACCTAGTTACAGTGTCTATGCTAAATAACCAAGTTAAATTTATGACACAAAATATGTTAATCTACTCTCTTTGCCGTACATTACCTTCTATATTTAATTACAGTGTTCCATTTTCATATATTTAACATTGAATGGATGACGGGAACAACAATGTCCCCATTAAGTATACATCCTTTTTGTCTGAAAAGGAAAGCACTGTCCCACAGTGGGCACTGTAATTGAACAGTGCTTCAGCTGCAACAGAAATATGGGATTTAAAAGGCTGTACACTTAATGGGTTCATATTCACAAATAGTATAAGCATGCTAATCAGGCACTCATGGAAGCAATATACAAAAACAGGAAATTGCCATTTTCCTATGACTGTATTGCACCTGAGAAGTGTTGCACCTTTATTTCCTACTCTTCGTCAGTTGGGGCATTGTTTCATTGTAGACGATGCCCACTGAAGAGTTAGTTTCACGTTTGAACTCATATCTAATGTATGATGTATACAAACATTGAGATATGCTGCACTGTAAAGTTTCTTAAATGAGACAATGTCCGTCCTTGTACTTGGCCCTAACACTTGGTGATCCCAGATGCTTTTTATCTGGAGGTATGGTTGGTGGCCTGGGGATTATGTACATCCTGAACTTGCAACATTGATAATGTTAGACTCCATCATGTCCAGTTGAATGGAAATCCTGATATTTTTCTTGGTTTTCCCTAGTCACTCCAAATGTTGGCACTGCACCTTGATTATGCCATGACCACTTCCTTTCCAATTTATCAGTCATCCCTACCATTCAGCACTGTTCAGTCTAGGTTACTGATAGTGTTGTAAAACAGTATGCAATATTTCTAGTCCTCGTTCTATGCCGATTTTATTAGCACTCAATGTTTTGTTCTTGGAGAGTAGCATTAGCACTGGTAGATACTGCAGTCTAGCCAAAAAGCAATAATCCATCATGTTAGGCCATCCAAAGGATGCCAGTAAGGGATGCTCAAAATGTATTTCCCATTCAGATAGGATGCCGGTGTACATATTGATTACTATTACAGGAAGCTTTGTTCTAGTGAGCATCATGATAAGAGAGCCAATTTACTACCACTTTAATACTGCTGTCTGAATTCAGGATGCTTTTATTGTCGGTATTTATAAGAAACAGTATTATGTCACTATAAATTGGAAATTCAGCACTGGGTTTATGAAAATAATTAACTCTCTGGTGCCAGAATTAAATACTCAATGTGAACTGCAGAAGACTGGGATTTTTAAGTTACAGGACTTAGGTTTTTCATGCATATTCTTACCAAAAAAGGATACCTCTTAGAACTGTTCAAAAAACCTCCTTCCGATGCTCAGTGTGTGGCTAAAACAGATATGGGGAAAAATTTACATTTCATCTGTATAGAACAATGCTGTTTATCCTGCTTCTGTGACAGTAGTGAATTATATCTATGTGATCAAATTCTAGGCAGCTACTGACGAAACACTTTCTTTTGCCAGGTCATCAGCAGAATAACACTCCTATAATTTTTGTTATTAACCTATAAGCATACTTGTATAACATACGGTACTGGGTGTGTTTATTAGGAGAGATTAATAATTCATTAGTTGTACTTGAAAGTCCTAAAAAAATTCTGATGGTATATTTAAAGATTTTTATGGCTGTATTTTAAGATTAGATGTCCCTTGGTGTAAGTTGGTATGCATTAGTAAGGACCAAATATAACAAACATAACCAACATATATTCTAGGGACAGGTAACTTTTAAATTGGTTATTAGCAACATGCTGTACTTTTACACATTCCATTTATGACAACTCAGTTTCTTTTTGGCTATTCTTGATATAATCAGTACCAAATGTAAAACAATATGAGTAATTATGTACATGATGATAAGCAGTTAAATAAACTATTAGAAGAATATTAGAAAGTTATTCAATGAGACATTAATTTGGAAATTTTTTACTGTGACATAAATTTAATGTACAGTATTACAAAACAATAGTATGTGCAAATTTCCTTGCAAAATGATTGTTGAATTAGTTACATTAGTGCCAACAGTTTTACCTTATGTGAAGTACAATAATTAGTTAGATTTACTGTGTCAGAATATTTTATACACTTTTTGAATACCCTGTAGGTATTATATCTTTAAAATTTACTTTCACTAAAGTAATGCAAGTGTTAAAACATATCTGAAGCATGAAGACATAAGGAAGAAGAATTTAAAATTGGCAGAATATATTGATGGAAATAGTAATCCATTTTAAACCATCAAGAAGTACTGCAATGTAGTAGGTAGCATATTGGGCTCTGATGACAAAAAAACATGCAGAGTGCTAATTAGACACTATCAAAGTGATTATTAACATAAATTCATAATGTATTTTTGCAAGTAACATGTTCCAAGGTTACAATGTATATGCTGAAGTAATTATTTAGTCAGTGATGTTGGAATGAATGCAAGAAAAATTTGGCAGGTCCCCCCACCAAGTGTACAAAACTGACTCTTTGGTGCGCCCAGTCTCTATTCATTGTGAACCAGGGATACAGCAGCCAGGACATGAAGCTGGCCACTCAGCCCACCTTTTAAAATCTATTAAGCACACGTTAATTTACTTTTATCAGTTACACTGTGGTGTGGAATATCTGCACATTAACATTGTTTTTTTGACAAAAACTAGATTTGTGACCTGTTAACTAATTGCAGTCACATTTAACACACGTTACCTGTTACTATACTTCTGTATAATTCAGTTTATCTTGTATGATAAATCAATGGGAAAGCTGACAATGGGTCAGCAGTAACAGCATGGGTAATTGAATTAATAAACACTGCAATTGAATTGCATGTAACGTGCTGCTTCAGTATAATTTAGTTAGATGGTGAATACTACTGGGAGTGCACAGATCCATTATGTTCAGTTGTGTATACTGTTGCATATAATCCTATAAAGATGCTGTAGTTTGGCATGGCAGCTTTGCCATGTTAACCAGCTGCATCCAGAGATGAGACCTTGCATTACAGTCAGAAGGTAAGCAATACTCCTCCTTGGCCTCAGGTTAGCACTCTAACATTGCAACTAACAATGGTAAGTAATGCACATTTGATACATGAGCCCCCACTTCATTATAAAACTGTACAAGTAAACCACGTAACAAATGCAGATGTGAGATTGAAAATGGAAAGCACTCTTGGAATACTGTAAATGGCAAACTTGTTTTCTGAGAAGTAGTGCACTGCATGAAGCACAAACGTCATATGCATGTTTCTGTTTATTTTTGGTTTTGTAGCGTCAAGGCAGATGAGACACGATGGTTGTCCATAATCAATTGGAAAGGTCTTGGAAGTTTTGACAACTGTATGAACATGCTAAACCAGCATTTGCCAGTAAGTAATGTATACCAACCATAGCAATCTCTGAGGCTAGGGAGTGTCCCACATAAGATTCAAAACACACAGCCCTCAAGTAACTGAGACAGCTAGGAACATGTATCCAAAACCCACCTTTCCCCCCCCCCCCCCCCCCCCCCCCCCCCCCCCCCACACCCAACCGACCGCCCACCCACACAACCATACAACAGACAAAAA
>Ga0131853_10020815_pt1 | contig 11908 bp, 10 predicted proteins | sample TergutLab28metaG_FD_92764 | JGI IMG/M metagenome (GOLD analysis project Ga0131853, IMG submission 92764) | Labiotermes labralis P1 segment gut microbial communities from Petit-Saut dam, French Guiana - Lab288 P1 (version 2) (version 2) | ecosystem: Host-associated > Arthropoda: Insects >...
AGGAATTAGGAGTTAGGAATTAGGAGTTAGGAGTTAGGAATGAATGATGAGTAACGAGTTATGAGTGATGAGTGATGGATAGTGAATAATGGGTAACGGGTAACTAGCTAAACCCGACCGCCCCTATATAGGTTCATATAAAATCAGGCATGAACCTATGTAGGGGCGGCTCTATGCCGCTCGTTATGAAAGTTGTAATTGCGGCAGTAAGTGTGTTATACTTTACGGGATAGTAAATTTTGCTTTGAGGGAGCGTAATGAAGATGCGCAAAAATATTACGATTGGGCTATTGGTTCTCACCCTTGCCGTTCTTGCTGGTTGCTCAAATCAAAATACGCATGAAACAACGAACACAATTTCAATTTTGTTTGTAGGTAATAGTCATGTAAGGACTGGAAATGTTCCTGCACAATTACAAGCACTTGCAAGGCTAAATGGCATTGAAATGATATATGTTGATGTTTCCGGAAATGGCGTAAACTTAGATGGTACTATGCGTGATAACGCTATAAGAGAAATGCAAAGCAGAAATTTCGATTATGTTGTCATGCAAGCCAGGGGCAGAAGTTTAATAAATGATATTGACTTGTTTTTAGATGACATTCGATTATTTAGTGAACAGATAAGAGAACACGGAGCAACGCCGGTTTTATATAGCCCTGCATGGGCTAACATAAACGGACAGCCCAATGAAGAATTGCAAGAGTTTTTAACCGGGGCACATAAGCAGGCTGCTTATGAAAATGACCTTGTTCTAATAAACGCAGGTGATGCTTGGGTTTACGCATATAGAAATATATCGGGGCTTTCTTTATGTGCAAGAGATGGTATTCATGCAAACCATACAGGTGCTTTTCTTACCGCCAATGTGTTTGCGACTACATTGTTTGATTTGCATATCGAAAATATCCCCATTGGAAATTTAATTGATAATTTGCCAATGCTAAATATTATCACTATTGTAGGTTTCATGATAACGATACTTGTCGTTATCTATCGTCTTGTAAAAAAACAACCTTTGCAAATCAAAAAATCAATAGTAGTGATAATTTCGCTTGCGCTACTTCAAACAATGAATTTTTTTCCACATATATTTAGATTTACAGAAAGTGGCAATCGTCTTTTATTGCTATACGTGGTGACGCTTATTCTCTTAGTCGTTATGCTTTGTTCAATCTATAGCTTTGTACGGATTAAGTTCTTAGAAAAACAGTCATTGAGTGCATCGAAAAAGTATGTTTTTTATGCCCTTGTTTGTATCGTTATTTATGGCTTAACATTCATTCCTGCTTTGGAATTGCGTTCTCACCTGTATAGGGCAGATGATGCTTATGTACTTGCTCAAGCCGCCTGGGATTTTGTTAATCAAATCATACTTGCAATCTTATGACCACTCCTTTTGCGAAAAAACTCTTGACATATCTTCGAATTAATGTATATAATGGTATAAATTGATACTTGTTAGGTGAGGCTCCTAAAAGAACACAGGCTGCTGCCCTCAAATGTCGAGAGACGCTCCAGGGTATAACAGGCATTGTCGGATTAAGGCGTTGCTTAATGTAGCTGATATGATTGCGCAAAAAAATAGAACAATCAGACAACGCACATACCGCGCGCAATCTGATTGCGCGCGTTTGCTCAATCAATATCTACGTCTTTTAGTGCTAAAGCTCATACGAGGGGTTTGTTTTGGTGTGCTTACGTGATTTTTGCGTGATACACTAGGGCTATGTTGTTTTGGCGACGACCCCTTGCGGTCGTTTTTTATTTTGGGCCATGCACCAAAACAAGCAAAGGGGGGATATGATGGATACGGACGGTAGTTACTGCAGTATAAGCTTTGTAGAATCAAAAGAAATGAGGAAAACACATGAGTTTGTTAGAAGCAATAATTTTAGGGCTAATACAGGGCTTGTCGGAATTTTTGCCGGTGTCCAGTTCGGGGCATTTGCTTGTGTTTCATCATATCTTCGGGATAACGGCAGAAGATAATCTGACATTTATTATAGTTCTAAATATGGGTAGCCTAATGCCGCTGTTGTTTGTTTTTCGGCAGGATATTTGGGCATTAATAAAAAGCCCCTTCCAAAAGACCACGGCCTTGCTGGCAATTGCGACTGTGCCTCTGGTTATTGTAACCCTACTGTTCACAAGTCATATAGAGGCTATGTTTCATTCTATACACATCTTGCCCATCGGGTTTGTGATTACGGGTATAGTTCTATTGCTTTCTGACAGGCTAAAGAAAAACGATAGGGACATTAATGAAATTGGATTCTTTGATGCTATCTTGATTGGTTGCGCGCAGGCTTTGGCTGTTTTTCCTGGGCTTTCGCGCTCTGGCAGCACCATAACTGCTACAATGGCTAGGGGCATAAACCGTGCAGATGCCGCTAAATTCTCATTTCTAATGTCTGTGCCGGCGGCTTTTGGCGCGATAATTTTTCGCGCAGTCCGCATTGCGATAGACCCCGCGCTGTTAGAAGGTCTAAATTTTGTAAACCTTGCAGCGGGCTTTGTTACAGCGGCGGTGTCTGGATATTTGGCTATAAACTTTATGCTAAGTATTGTCAAAAAGGCTAAACTGGGGTATTTTGCCCTGTATTATGTATTTGCATTGGCCTTGCTTGTAATTTTCTTGTTCTAATTTGACAAAAAACGGAAACAATATTGAAAAACGGAGGTTTATGATGATGATAGAAAGAATCTTGGAACTAATTGAAAATAAAGATATGGCAAATTTAAAAACCCTGCTTGTTGATTCGGAAGAAATGGAGCTTTTGGATGCATTTTATGATCTATCCGCAGAGGAGCAGGTGATTGTGTTTAGGTTGCTGGCAAAAGACAATGCCCTGCGCATTTTTGAAGAGCTGGACACCGACGAACAGCAAAACCTGCTGCGTTCCTTTACGGACGAAAAAGCGACTGAGTTTGTAAACGAAATGGCACCGGATGATAGGGTGAGGCTTCTGGACGAGCTGCCAGCAGGCGTTGCCAAAAAGCTGCTAAACTCCATATCTTCCGAAGAAAGAAAAATCACTAATGTGCTGATGGGATATGAGGACGAAACCGCCGGGCGTATTATGACCACGGAGTTTATATCTTTGCGGCGCGAAATGACGGTGGCCCAGGCCCTGGAAAAGGTGCGCAGGCAAGCCCCGGACAAGGAGTCCGTATACACCCTGTATGTAACTGATAATACGAAGAAGCTAGAGGGCGTTTTGTCTCTTAAAGAGCTGGTTTGCGCCGGTTTTGATGACAAAATTGAAGACATAATGCATCTGCGTACCATTAGCGTGCCTACCGATACAGACCAAGAGGAAGTTGCGCGCAGCATGAAAGAGCTAGACCTTCTGGCTATACCGGTTGTTGATAAAGAAGGGCGCATTGTGGGTATTGTAACTATTGATGATGCCATGGACATTCTGGAAGACGAGGCCACAGAGGACATCTTTATACAAGCGGGTATGGTGGATGTGCATGGCACAGAATCCGACCGAAGTGAGACCATGGTAAAAGGCAGCATACTAAGAATCTGGAAGGTGCGCTTGCCATTTTTGCTAATAACCTTGGCGGCGGGTTTTTTTGGCGGACTCATTATGGAAGGCTTTGAAGATGTGCTTACTGCTATTGTTGGCGTGGCTTTCTTTATACCGCTTGTTATGGACATGGGCGGAAATGTAGGCACGCAGTCCTCCACGGTTTTTGCCCGCGGCATTGTTCTTGGTCATATAGATGTGGGCAGATTTTTTAAGCATCTTTCCAAGGAAACATTTGTTGGTTTTAGCATGGGTGTTTTAATGGGCACAATGTCCTTTATTGTAGCCACTTTTTGGCAAGGCGACTATAGGCTAGGCCTTGCTGTTGGCATGGCTGTTGTATTTACAATGACATTGGCTGCCACCCTAGGCTTTTTGATTCCCTTTTTGCTTATGAGCCTTAAAATGGATCAAGCCGCAGGCTCTGCCCCTCTTATCACGTCTATAAAGGATATTGCGGGTTTGCTGATATATTTCTTGGTGGTTTCCGTTTTTATGGGTCATGTTTTGTAGAAGGAGAAATGTATGCAAGAACAAAAAAGCAAAGCTTCTCTTAGGCTTTTTGTAAAGACTCTTATAATTTCGGCCGGCGCCATGCTGCTGGTTGTGGGTATTGGCTGGCTTGTGATAAGCAGTACCGTCAGGCCGCCGGACATACCGGTCATTGCTGCTTCCGCTCCTTTTCAGGTGGAGGCTGGTGATGGACCGTTTGAAGACGCGTATATTGATGCAGATGACGAATTGCTGCCACCGCGTCTGCTACAGTTTGAAGAGCGCAAACCCATGTTTTTCACTTTTTTGATTTTTGGACTAACAGAGGGACTTAATGCAAACACTATTATGGTTGCTGCCTACGATGCCCAGGCCGGACAGGCCTACATAGTCAGCATACCGCGCGACACAATGGTTGATGTGCAGCGCGGCAGCAGAAAAATAGTCTCGGCCTATCCCGTTGGCCTGTTGCACGGCGGCGGGATGGAGGGCGGAGTGGACCGCATGAAATACGAGGTCTCTACCTTGATTGGCTTTAGACCTGATTTTTATGTGCGCATAGATTATGAGGCATTTACCAGGCTGGTGGATGCCGTTGGTGGGGTTGAGATTTATGTGCCTTTCCATATGTACTATCGCGACCCTTTTCAAGACCTGCATATAGACCTACAGCCGGGCTTGCAAACCCTGGATGGTGAAGATGCCCTGCTTTTTTCCAGATACAGGACGGGCACACGCGGCATTTCGCCGACCATAAGCGATTATCAGCGTATAGAGCATCAACAGCAGGTGCTGGCCGCAGCCGCCGGGCAGTTGTTAACACCTGCATCCATATTAAGAATCCCTGAATTTGCAAGCATTTTTAATGACCACGTGTATACAAATCTGGCCTTGGGGGAATTGCTGTGGTTTGGCAACGAAGCCCGCGGCATAGGCGGCATGGATGCTCTGAGTTTATACACCCTGCCCATGCTGGGTACAAGCGGTGCGCCCAGCTGGTATGAACTGGCCGACGAAGAAGGCATACTAGAGCTGATAAACCGTACAATAAACCCATTTGTGCGGGATATTACATCGGAAGATTTGCGTATAGTTAATTGATTTTTAACCACGAAAAACTTATTTTAGGAGGGAAAATATGATTAACATTGCGATTATTGGTACTGGAAATATTGCGAACTGGCATGTGCAGCCGCTGCTTGACTTTAAGGACAGATGCAAAATAGTGGCTCTGGTGGACATTGCGCCCGAAAAGGCGCAGGGCTACAAAGAAAAATATGGACTGGAAGATGCGATAGTCTTTAGTTCTCATGAAGAAATGATAAAATCCGGCATAAAGATTGATTTGGTACATAACTGCACGCCGCCCTTCGTCCATGCGTCTATTTCTATAGACTGCATGGATGCCGGTATGGATGTGTTGGTGGAAAAGCCCATGGCGGCCAGCCTAAAAGAATGTGACGATATGATAGCGGCACGGGATAGAAATGGCGTTATGCTGCATGTTGTGGCGCAAAACCGCTTTAGGGATCAGCACATGAAGCTAAAACAGCTAAAGGACAGCGGAATTGCGGGCAAAATTCGCGTGGCCCATGTTAACTCATTGTGGTATCGCGGGCATAGCTACTATGATTTGTGGTGGCGCGGCCTTTGGAAAATGGAGGGTGGCGGCCCAACCCTTAACCATGCGGTGCATCATATTGACCTGATAAACTGGATTTATGGCGAGCTGCCCGTGGAAGCAACGGCGGTGCTGGCCAATGTGGCCCATGATAATTCCGAGGTAGAGGATGTGTCCTTTGCGATTTTGCAATATCCTGATGGTGCAATGGCTACCGTTACAAGCTCTGTTGTCCATCATGGCGAAGGCCAAAACATAGAGCTGCAAGGTATGGATGCAAAAATTACCGCACCTTTTAGCTATTATGCGGCCAGTTCCCATCCCAGCGGATTCCCATATGAAAATACAGAATTGATGGATAAAATCAAAGCGGCCCACGACAAAATGCCCAATCTGGAATACGAAGGGCATACAGGGCAGATTGATAATATCCTAACATATATGGAAACAGGAGCAAAGCCGCTAATAACCGCAGAAGACGGCAAAAAGACGCTGGAGCTTATAACGGCTATATACAAGGCGGGATGCACAAAGCAAAGAGTGGCTTTGCCCATCAGTCCCGATGATGAGTTCTATACCTTTGAGGGGCTATTGAAAAACGCGATATATTTCTATGAGAAGGCGAATAGCGTGGACGATTTGGGCGGCGATGGTGTGAAAACATATTGAATAACATCACGGCAATCTGATTTTGCAAAAATACTACCAGCTATCGGGCGGCATAGAGCCGCCCCTACGGTTTGCCTGTTCATATGAAATAAGCAGTCAACCTATGTAGGGGCGGCTCTATGCCGCCCGATATCATGGCAGTATTTTAGCCCTAATTATCGTTAAGCCCATGCTGTATTGTTTGCAATTTCTTTTTATACAATTGCTCATATTCTAAAATTTCACTTCTATCCCTTTTTATGGGAAATACCTCGAGTATGGAGAAAATAAAGTTTTTGCAATAGTCCTCATCATTTCTTATTAACTCAATCAGCCGTTTATTGCCGCCATGCCCTGTTTTGGCGTAATTGCTCCACCGCCCCCATATGCCGTTATCATAGCTGCTGGCCGAGCCCACATAATGCTTGCCGGTTTTGGCATCGGTTATCAAATAAATGCCGGCAACTCTGGAAAGCATGTCTTCCCATATGTTGTGAGCCTTGCTATTGCTTACAATTTCTTGCAGCATATCATAGGACAGAATGACTTTATCATAGCTTATAAATTCATGCTCCGAAACAGATGGAAGAATATACAATACTTCTTTATCATTTTTCGCGCTCTGTATCCACGTTCTTGTCGATTTTCCCCAGTCAATTACGAGCCTGTTTACCAAATCATCAAGGTCATTGTCATTTGTTTTTTCTATTCTCCAAAACACGCACTCATCCGCTGTCTTTGCGTTAAAACTATCAATCGGATAATCCGGTGGCAGCAGTTGTTTTGTCAGGGGTTCAGAGCCAGATACCTTGTAGCAACCCTGGTATTTCGCGCCAGAGCCCTGGGTGCCAATAAAGCTCAAGAAATAATCGCAATCTTCAAGGCTGCTCGGTCTTTGCATCGCCTGGAAATAGTCAAAATATTGCGGTGGGACGCCCCGATAGTCCTTGCCATCGGCTCTAATCGTATGCCGCATTAACTTCACTTTCTCCGTTGCAAATCCTCTGATAGCCAGCAGTTCCTGCAATGTCAACCTCATAGTAAATCACCCTTTCGGTTGTAGGCCTAAACCTTTTTGACCCTCTCCAACACAGACACTAGGGCATCTGCCCACGCTTTTGTGACCCCTTGTGACCTTAATGTGCTCAATGCCATTTCATTTAGGCCGCCCGGGGTCATTTCGCCCATCAGCTCATCAAAATCAGCCTCCAGCATGTTTTGGCAAAGAGACGCGAAGAAGGATGATAAAAGTGGGATGGACTGTTCTTTGGCCAGCCCTTCGCCTTCCGCGAAAACAGTCAGATGGTGCATTGTGTCGTAGAAAGCGGCTATGGTGGACGTTAGGGCTTGCATTGTGCGGATATCCCCGAGGGCTTCCACAAAAACAACCGTGCCCAGCGGGGTTAGCAGTCGGGATAGCAGAGGGCTTTCCGGATAGGCCGCAATGGGCCCATAGCGCAGGCGCACAGAGGGCAGGGGGATTATCTGGCTAAAGCTGCCGACCGGGCCTGCGGCCTCGCGCACGTCTTCTGGCGGGGTTGTGGCTATCACATTGATGATGTGCTGATCTCCTCGGAAATTAAGATTTTTGATGACCTTTACGCAATCCGGCGTGTTCATTGTTAGAAACACGATGTCCGATGCATCCACAACATGTTGGTTGGATTGGCAAACTTCTACATTGGGGTATTTTGCTGATAGCTCAGCACTTTTTTCGGCATTTCTGGGCGAAAGAAAGAAGTCGTGCTCTGTGCCAAGGCCGCAAAAGCCCTCTATCATGCAGGTTGCGATATTGCCTATGCCTATAAATCCTATTTTCATTGGGCCATGCCCCCTTTTCGCTTTATGGCATTTGCCGGTATCTGCGCCACTAGGATAGCCACAAAAATCAGCGCGCAGCCCAACATTTGTCGCGGGGTAAGAAACTGGCTAAGAACAATCCAGCCGGTAAAGGTGGCCACAACGCTTTCGAAACTAAATAGCACAGCCGCCACCGTGGGTTCGGTGGTTTTTTGCGCTTTCATTTGCAGAATATATGCCACGCCGCTGGAAAGCACGCCGGTGTAGAGAACAAATGGGCCGGCCGCGACCAGATCTGCTATGGATGGGGTTTCGAAAATGAAGGCAAGGAGCAGGGATACGACAAAAACCGTGTAAAACTGCACACAGGCCAATGCCAGCACATTGTGCTTTGGCGAAAAATGGCTGATAATGATGATTTGTACGCTAAAGGCGATGGCGCAGGCAAAGACCAGTATGTCGCCAAGGTTTAGATTAATACCGCCGGATAGGCTTAGGAAATACATGCCCGCCATGGCCACCGCCACGCCAATCCACACAAACACCGGCACCTTGTGCTTGAAGATAAAGAGGCAAGCAATAGGCACCATAATCACATAGAGCGATGTGATAAACGCTGCATTTGCCACGCTGGTAAATACAATGCCAAACTGCTGCAAATTGATGGCCAAACAAAGCACCAGGCCGCAAATGATGCCCGCAAGTATCGTACCCTTGCTGATTGGCGCGGGCTTGCTAGAATCCTGGGGCTGGGCCTTTTGTCGCCGTAGAAAAAACAACGCGGGCCCAAGAGCCATTGTGCCGCCAATAAAAAATCGCGCCGCGTTAAAAGTCAGCGGGCTAACATGTTCCATCCCGGCGGCCTGTGCCGACATACCCGCGCCCCATATGATGGTGGCGCAAATAATCATCATATTGCCTCTGATTCTTAGTTTTTTAAGTTTTGCATCGTCCATTATTCCGTTGTCCTCTCTTTAGACTTGCCCAATAACCTATGTTGAACCAATTTCTCCGAGCGTAATTTTCCGCGTTCTTTGCGGAAAATTTTTGCTGGCAGACGTTTTTCAGGTGGTTTTCCTGAAAAACGTTGAGAAGCAAAAGTGAAAGAGAAATTGTGTGAAACAGGTTAGTGGGCATGTGTTTTCTTTATGGTTCCTGCTACAATCAAGTTGCCCACCGCCAGCACGCCTGCAAACACGAACACATATTGCGGCCCAAACTCCCACCAAAGATAGCCACACACAATGGCACTGGCTATGCTAAGAACATGGTCCAAAGCCATGCCGGTAGCCAGCGTGGGCGTTACATCCTCTGGCGACTGGGCTATAGAGCGCATATACACATTGCGCACCATGCCAAAATACATTGTCACTCTGTCGGCTATATTTACTGCTACGGCAATGCCAACAACCGCAAAGCCCATCAGCCAGCCGCCATCCAGCCCCGCGCTGATAAACCCATAGCCTAAATACACCACAATAAAAGTGCCGGCTTCTATCATCATAATGCGGGAAGTGCCGAATTTGTCTATCCAGCGGCCCACAAGGGGTAGGAAAAATATGCCAATGGCCGAACCGGCAATCAGTATAGGTGCCATATTGTCCGCGCCAAAACCCAGCAGCTCTATTAGCACCCATGGGCCGTATACAAACATTATCTGCTTGCGCGCGCCAAACAGCATGGCCAGTATATAATACTTTGTATACGCTTTTTTAAGTACAAACCGTGGCTTGTCGGTTTTTGCATCATCCGTATATCGCCGCAGTATCAACAGGCACACAAAAACCCCGGTAAACATCAACCCGGAGATGATAAAAATAGGCAAAATCGGCGTGGTAAACGAAAAGAATCCTGTGCTAAAGCCAAAAAACACCAATATGGCCGCCAGCATACCAAATGCCGTGCGCAACCCATTAAACCGCCCCATAATAGTGCCAAAGCCGCCGCTCTTGGCCAGGGACATGCCAATGCTATCATACAGCGGCATAAACATATGCATCCCCAGCGAATTAATAAACAAAAACACCAGCATAATCTCGAAGCTAGGCGACAAAAGCCCCAGGGCAAATATGCCAATGATGCTAAGTGCCTGGGCCACCAAAGCCAGCCGTATATCGCCCAAAAATGCCAGGCCGGATACCACAAACATCACCAAAACCCCGGGCAGCTCCCGGGGCAGTTCTATCCAGCCGCGGGCCACGGCGGCTACATCGTATGCCTCGCGGAAGTATACGGAGAAGACGCTGTCGGAGAGGCCCAGGCCAAGGCCGGAAAAGGCCACTATAAACATAAAAATCAATACGGCTTTACGCCTGTTTCTTTCTTCGGTTGTCAATCCATCAACTCCTATAGCTCATTAATTAAAATCAAAACTGTTTGCAAGGCATCCATCCCATCAAAATTATGAAAATGCGGGAGGGTGCCGTGTTCGTAATTGTTCCTGCCGTAACTATCCACGACATACATTTTTCTATACCGAAAAGCAATGCCTGTGTTTGGAAGTGTTAGCACAGCGGGGACTGTTCCCAGGCCGCCTCCGGATGTTTGCTCTCCCACCAGTATCGCAAAATCGGTCTGTCTGGCCATTGCCGCAACAAAATCGCTGGCCGAAAAATTAACTTCGTCTATCAAAAGCCAAAATTGTCCGCCAAAAATCGGCTCATTTTCGCTGGGGTGTATCACGCTTTGCATCACCGCAAAATAATCAAAGGAATTTGCAATTTCGGGGTCTAAATGTTCAAAATCTGCCAGAATTTGGTCTGTTACAGGAGAGAGTGTAATGTGGGGCGAATCAATGAATTTCATATTGTTTTCGCCGGCCATGAGGAAAGCGTGAGCGTAGTAATATAGAGGTTCTGCAATATTTGGGGCTACCACAAGCTGATAAAAATAGTTGGCCCCTCCGCCGGGGTTGCCCCTTATATCCACTATCAAATGTGCGTAATCTGCTGTTTGTTCAAAAAAATCTAAAAGAAGAAGCCGGTCCAAATCGCTGGTAACAGAGGACATTCTGCTTATGTGAATATACGCAATCAACCCTTCTTTCAAGATATCTGTAGAAATGTTTGCGCTATGGCCCGTGGCGGCCTGCTCGGTTTCGTCATCTCGGCGGGCCGGCTGCTCGGCGGGCATAAAGTGGCTGTCGTCGAGATTGTAAAAAGCCCTGGTTGCCGGGTTGTTTACAATCTCGAGAAATGCGCGGGAAGCTGCATAGAAATCGGTATGAAGATAATATGCAATCAAATTCTTAATCCAGCTATCATCCAGTATGCTTAAATGGGCAAAGCCGAACACGCGGCGAAAAATACGGTGTTGCAGTATTTCCACGAATATGTCATCGCTCATGTTTGGATGGGTTTCTATATCGTTTCGTGCGGCGGCAAGCTGCGCGCTTAAATCTATGTTGCGCCTGTTAAGGGCGTTTATAAAAGGGAAGTTTGAAACAAGCGTTTCGTACAAAAAGTCGATATCTTCGAGATACCTCGCGTTTATGTGCGTATCTTGTACGTCGCGGTCTTCATGGTCTATGGCGGCATATTCGTTGGGCTCTGCCTCTGCCTTAGGCTCTTGCGCATAGGTAGTGTAGTCGCCATTGCAAGCTGCCAGAAAAACCGGGATGATAAACAAAGCAAATATGAATATTAGCACGATTTTTTTTCTGCTTTTTTCTTGGGTTGTCAAGATATTACCTCCTTGTATAATAATCTCATCAGCCAAGTCCATCAAGATTGGCATATTTCTAAATATTACCATTTATTCAAGGCCAGACTGGCCAGCCGCATTTCTTAACTTCACTTTATTCTAACG
>Ga0131853_10020817_pt1 | contig 11908 bp, 10 predicted proteins | sample TergutLab28metaG_FD_92764 | JGI IMG/M metagenome (GOLD analysis project Ga0131853, IMG submission 92764) | Labiotermes labralis P1 segment gut microbial communities from Petit-Saut dam, French Guiana - Lab288 P1 (version 2) (version 2) | ecosystem: Host-associated > Arthropoda: Insects >...
CCCGACAGTCGGGAGCAGAACACGTAGGAGAACGGGAGGGCTACAGCAAATACTATATACCAGAAAGCTGACTGTACAGGAAGAACGATCTCCTGATGATGAGCTTCTAGAAAGCTCGAAACACGTAGAGAGTGAATGACGACTACCCATGAAAATAAAGGATAGTCTACAAGTGACATCGTGTTGGTTATTTTATAGAATTACAATGATGCACGGAACAATGAATGTAAAATTTACTGGTTACTCATCTGGTCTATAAATTGCCTGCATTCAACCCTTCAGTGACGCTGGGGTTAGATTTCAACCAGTGTCCTGGATGGAGGTCTTAGATTTATAATACCCTCTAAGCCATTCACGAATTTACGTTGCACCATCGCGGACAGCATGTGAAGAATTAAATGTAGGTATAGCAGATTTTTTTTTTCTTTTGGCGCAACAGCCCCCAGTGGGCCATGGCTTCCTCATTCACGAGGTTTCTAGATCACACACAACAACCCACCACAGTCAATGGGACTCTTCTGGACGAATGATTAGTTCGTCGCAGAGACCTTTACCTGACAACACACAACACTCATAACAGACAAATATCCATGCTCCCTGTGGGATTCGAACCCACAGTCTCAGCAGGCGAGCGGCCGCAGACCTACGCCTGAGACTGTGCGGCCACTGGGGCCGGCGGTGTAGCAGGATTTCATCCACAAAATCCTCGTCATTTTGCATGACAACCTATGGCGTGAGTCTCACAAAACTTATGGCCCTCCGACCTCATTCATATATTTGCAGCTGCACAAAACAGACGAATACTGGCACCTCCACTGAAACACTGATCTATGCACACACGACTTCGCGCTCTCCCCCGACTTTTGACGTCAGCCTAGACTCGCTATCCGTACCTGCGGCTGAAGCTGGAGACGTTGTAGAATTGATCCTACTATACTGTGCACCGAGGCCCTTACCGAAGGGCTAATAGAACTCAAAAGTCCATTAGACATAAAGCCTTAGCGACCCCAGCCCTTTTCCCTATCTTGAGCCAGAGGAAAAGAGTCCACACCCCCCCCCCACATCCTTTTTTTTAATATGCATTTTTAGGAGGGTTCACGAAGTGAATAATGCCTATTATCACGATAATATCTGTCAGTCCGTCTGTCCGGGTGGAATAACACGACTCCCATTGGCCAGATTTTCGTCAAATTTAAAATGTGGGATTTTGACTAAAGTTTGTCGAAAAATTTCGAATTCCTTTAAAACCTGTCATAAATAAGACACTTTACATGGCTACCTACATAAGTTTAGATGACTGATCGTTACAATGGAGACACTGTTCCGAGTGCCGTGCGAAGTGAGGCCTGAAAAACAACTGACGACCTAAACATTTCGTCTTTTACCACACAGGCAGAAGGAAGATCGTATCTCGCTCTTACAGCGAATACATATCGTTGTTTAATACAGAAGCACGAGGAATGCGACATCTCGACATTTACGAGCCAAAGAAACCTGAACAATATTTGTCTAAATATAAATGCCATCCTAAGCGGAAAAAAAAGAGACAAAAATAATTATTGCCTTTAGGGTGCTTTGAAAGCGTTCAAGGAAAGTACGGAAAATAAAAGAAGCGAAGTCGTCAGAAGTGTTACGCAGTACAGGTATTTACTAACTTGTAATGTTATTCCGTCTACGCCCTTTTCTTTCCAGCAGCCTATTTCTTTCAGGGTTTCACCACCAAAACACCGTCGGCATTTTGCCTCTCTCCCATGTGTGCCACATGCCCCGCCCATTTAAACTTCCTCGTTTTGATCACTCTAATAATACCTGTGGAGGAGTGCAAATCATTAAGCCCCTCATTACGCAATTTTCTACAATCTCCTGATACATCCTTCGTTGTACATCGAAATATTTTCTAAACCTCCCTATTCGCGAACGCTATCTATCTCTCGCTTGCTCTAGGTGTTACAAAAAGTTTGCACGCCCTGTAGAATTATTACGGCATGACTGGTTCCGGATGAAGGAGAGAATTTCCGTGTTATACAGGCTGGCACCGAGGCCAGGATACAAGTTCTTTCTTAGGGGTAAGAGACCGCAGGGTGGTGCTGGCCACCTATCTCCCTCCTGTACCGGATTGCGAAAGGGTTAGAACTAAACTTCAACTCTTTTTTACGCCTGAAAATATATGTCGTAGGGCGAACATTACATCTTACAGTCTTTGTTCAACAATATACACTGAAAACTTGTTCTAACGCTAGACGGAAATGAGGGTAAGCTTCAAGCTCCAGCCGCATAATCCTCGCGGAAAGAACTCTTGTACTTATTGTGTAGGAGATTCAGTGTGCCTCAGTGTCGATTGGTAAGAGGTGGTGAAGAGACGTATTTGTGCATCTGCCAGTAGTTCAGACCCTCTCATCCAGCCAGTAGCTAATCGTCATGCTGTATGTGTAGGAGGTCATGAAGAAGTCTGGCAAGTGGTGGTGTAGCTCATCGCTAGATAGAGGAATGTGGCCATGTTTGCATAACGAAGACATAAATTTTGATTATTGAGCTATGAAAAGCTGTCCTGAACACGTCTGAGCAGGCCTTGAGGGCTCCAGGAGGTTGAAGCTCCCAGATTTCTAGACAATCGGCACTACTGAATCATGTCAGCAAAGAATACAAGTAAAAAAAAAACAATGTGGTGTTTACGTAACGTAGGAAAAACAGCGCGTTCTCAATATAGGTGCATCTAAATTCTGAATACACTGTTCTGTTGTTACAGCCGTACTTAGAAGGTGAGGATGGAGTTACTTATATATGTAAATCTCCAACTCACTGGCGTTTGAAAGAAGTTTTCCGAAATACAACTTGTCATTAAGTACATTTCAACAGCCTTATTTAATAACCAGCACAAATTGTACGAAAATGGCAAGCTTGTTTCTTCTTCATCAATTTCCAACTTCCAACTCTGCAGTTTTTGGGTATATGGTGATGAAAGCGAGTTTCACGGTTTCTCAGAAGTATGGGACTACGTAAGAATAAGCAGGTGACGAATTTTTGACCTCTTCCAAAAAATGTTAGTAGAACCTTAGATAAACAGAAAGGCAAGATTCTTTCAAACTTAAGACCTTTGGGAATGATGGAGACATTAAAAAAGCATGGCGTCAAAAGTCGTGAAGATTTCACTGTCGAGAAATCTAATATGCGGAAGTATAGCCCAATATACCGCTGCTGTAAGGTGAGAGTAGACGTTATTCTAGTGCCTAAGGCGTACTGGAAGTTATAAAGTGAAGTTGTCCTGTTGACAGTGGAAGAAGTCGCGCTGTCAGAGCCGTATAGCATAACAGACAATGTACTTGACAGAAGAGCTTAACTGAGAATCAAACATCTGATCAACTATACAAGAAATTTACTAAGAAACTGTCCCAGAAGTAATGACATTGTGCTTTTCGGTAGGTTGCAATGAGCATTTCGGAGAAACCTAATGCCTCATTTTCAGGGCAGAAAAGCAAACGTTCGCGTTTGTAAACGGTCAATAATATAGGGTCAGGGGATGGGAGTGGGGGATGGGAATGGCGATGGGTTCGACGTGATTCCCAAGCCATTGCCCTGTCATCCTTATAATATTGCCGACTTTTTTTTTAACGTGGCTTCATTCTTCTATCATAAATATTATTACAGCATGTTCCTTCTAAACTATGGTACATATCTATCAAATTGCACGATGTCAACCTGCAGAAGGGATTAGGCATCAATTTCCAAATCACCGCCATGAGAATATATCTCAAAATAAATTTCCTCTTACTGTTGACCCTTAAGATCTTTGGCGTCAACACTAAGATGTAACTAAATTACAGACAGAAAATTATCTGGCTTAAGTTCGATTCAATTATGCACATTTAAGATATTGAAGGTCAAAGACTGAATTGTTTATCTTTAAAAAAAGTCAATAAGCCGGTATTTCAGTTAAGTTTCTACACAAGCTAGCGTAATAATACAAGGAAATAATAGATATTATTATTATTATTGTGCCAACGACACATGCACGCGATCAACGACAAAAAGTAAATATGAATAATACAGGGTGAACACAAAAACACTACTTGATTTCAGGTAGTTATAAAATCAAAACTTATTGGGAATATTTTTAAAAATATGGGACTGCAGATACTGCACTAGCATCTCGCTGTCCGCTCTCGCACGTTTCGCAACGAGCACTTGCCAAACAGATGGATTGGCCGCGCTGGACAAAAAGACCAGGTGTTCTGCAAGTGGCCCCCGAGATCACCGGACCTGACCGTTTGTGATTTTTTCCTTTGGGGGTACGTGAAGGACAGAATCTATGTACCTCCACTACCCGCAACCGTGGATGAGCTGCAGGAACGCATCACTGCAGCTGTCAAGTCAGTCACGCCAGATGTGCTGCAGACAGTCTGGCCCGAGCTAAATTATAACATCGATGTTTACCGAGTAACAAGAGGGAGGCACATTGAGTGTGTGTGACACCACATGAAACTGTGTGAGTTTATGCAACTGTAGCTACCAATTTTGGAAGAATATTCCGTTAAGTTTTGATTTTATAACTACTTGAAATCAAGGACTGTTTTTGTGCTCATATAAACTAACGAAGACATATAACATGTCCATTTGAAATAATTTTAATATATAAAGAAGAAAAGCGCGAAAAACATGTGACTACTGTAATATTCATTTTCAGAATTTCAGTATACAAAATATACAAAGCTGAAGCCATTGGGATTCCAAGTCTCTTTATTCATCACATTGCCATTAGCTGGATATTTTCTGTGTAATTTAATATTGTTAGGTTTGGCCTGATTATGAAATTGATAGCAATTTGATACATGCAGCCAACTTATGCTTCAATAAATCACTTCGTTCGACTGAAATATTCTTGAAATATTTTGCTCTTGATTCTGCAGGGTGTGATGACCTAAACACTCTAGAATTTGATACATTCCAAGCCATACCCATTTTCATGCGAAAGACAAATTTGAAGTCATACAAAAGCAACTAAGCAGTATAACACACACACACAGAAGCGAAGCCCAATGATATACAAACCTTATAGCGAAGCTGATGATATATGATATTCAGAGGACCGTGCATGTTTTATTATAAGAAAGCTGATGATAATTTAGTCACTGGCATGCAACATACTGTTGAAGCAGCAATGTAGCCTGAGTCTACACCGAATGCCACCGAGTTACACAACTACGTACCTAATCCGCTGGCCACAAAATATTGTTTCGTGTTTTCTTTGACACGAAAAAAATCACTCTTGTGTCTAAATCTTTCTTGAATGAAGTTCGTGTGAACAGAATTAAAAAATTTATTTCCTACGTGAGAGATATTTGATGTGTATTCACAGACCGACCGGATACCCTTAATTTGAGAAATTGACCTAATCCATATTGATTCTGAAAATCACTGGAAATGTCTAAGCGGAATTTAGAAAGAACGGGGCACGCGGTGGCGCAGTTGGTTCAGGTCGCGGGTTCGTGTCCGATGCGATTTTTCATTTAAAATGATCCTTCGGGTCGCACTATTGCCATGGGGTCGAATCAGCCTCTTACAAAAATAAGTACCAGCAATATTTCCTTCGGGGGTAAAAGCGACCAGTGCATATAGCTGACAACCTTACCACCTTCATGTGCCGACTGTCTGGAAATCTGATTGCCTCAACCTCCTAGAAACCTCAGGGCCTGTCCAGGCCTGTACAGGTTTGCTTTACCTTTCATATCGACAAAATGCAAATTTCTGAGTGTTTATACACGTTGTGTAAAAGGTATATTTACGTGTAATCACTGTGCTTTGAAGGGTTAGAATTTTGATGAGTGGAAATGTTCTTACATCTTATTCCAGTTTAATTACGTCATTCTTTATGTAACGCCTTCTGGCATACATGTTATGGACACGTGTCCTACTGCCACGTCACAGAAAACCGGACAATGTTATGCATAAAGTTAACACAACAGGGGGACTTTTTATGTGCATTCTTTATGTGCACACTTTATATGCACACTTTATGTGCACTCTTTATATGCACTATTTATGTGCACACTTTATGTGCACTCTTTATGTGCACTCTTTATGTGCACTCTTTATGTGCACACTTTATGTGCACCCTTTATGTGCACTCTTCCGACGAACTGTTTGGACTAGTTTAATAAAATTTCGGTCAAGTTTCTCTCTCCGAATATTTTGTTTCCGAAAGCACTCAAAAACGCGCTGCGTTAGTAGCACTACGCAGTCTCGCTGCGCTTTGTCTGGCGAAAGGTAAAGGTAAAGGTAAGTTTCACTTTTGAACAGGCCACGAAGGCTCAGAGGGGAGTAGAGGTATAGCGCCACTCTTTCTTTAACCTCGTCGGTAGATGGGTGGTTGGTCAATGCCACGCCCCGGCCGCTTTACTTCCTGGAAAGACCCGGTACCCATTGTATAGGAGGCTGGGTGGGTCACAGGGCTGGTCCGTACGGGTGCGGAAAATCTCGCCCCCCCCCCAGGATTCGATCCCCAGACCTTCCAATCCGTAGTGAGTCGCTATATCGACTGAGCTATCCCGGCCCTTTGTTTGACCATAGATAGAGAACTGCTGAATGTTCAACTGTTCCGCAATGATACGCCGTGTCGATAGGCCAGTAGTTACCGACACCCCAGAAAGGATAGTGAAGTCTTCTTGGACTGTTTTAGTCTGATAATGGAAACAGGTTTAATACTAGGTCTGACACCCGATAATTTCTTACCAGTCGACACGACATAATATTCCAGAAGACTTAAACTTTAGCAAGGCACCTGCGCTCGCCTAAGGATTTTATCATAAAATCTGAATTTATAAGCATAGAAAGGTCTCATGTGCATGTTATAACACTCTACACTAACGTTTCCAAATTTTCTTCCGTGAAGGACACCCAAAAATATTTTATTTATAACCTGAAGAACTTCTGCATAACAGAAGTTTTACAGGTCACAAAAGTACGGTGCAGTTGTTAGCGCACGGTAATTACTCGAGTATTCCCAATTACCGGACAAAATTATCAGCAATATTCTGAGCAATATTTGGAATTTTTCTCGGCCTTTCAAATGTTTATGTATTTGTTTCACGATTCCTCGCGGAACTCCTACGGAAATCCTGCGGACCCGCGGTTGGGAATACTGCTCTAGGCCTAAATGAGTGTAAGAAACGTAACAAGATGCAACCCCCCCCCCCCCACCCCCCCCCCCCCCAAAAAAAAACAAATGCCGAGATTATAGAGTCTAGAAATATACTTCTATTCACTCTCTGTGCTTTCGTGGCACGTCACTGGGCGAAACTTGCCTTAGAACAAGGTGAATAACAAAGGGTGAGGAAAAGATGAAGTACAGAGGAGACGAAAAGAATAGAAAGAAATAATAGTAATAGTAATAACATTAAATATTAAGAATAGTTTAGGAAAGGAGTGGCTAGGAAATTAAAAAGTGATGTAGGAAAAAGAAACAATTTAAGAAGACTACTTATTTAAAGGGTGTAATGTCTGTTGAACAGTTCACGGATGTCGTATCTTCAGCACAGAATTCGGCTTTTACACGCGTCCCTAGTTCGTAGAATAGCTCAAAAGATATAAACGTTTTGAAAGAACGATTTAAGATTTATTTAACGTCTGCTTGGTTACAATTTCCTGTCATTTCTATGCGTACACAACTGTAATTTTGTAATTAAGAACCATTTTTTTTATCACGCAATCGCGGTCGATGCTCTTTACTTCAAAGAAGTAATTTACGGAGTAATGTGGAGCATGGGGAAGGACTTTCACATTACCGGACTGAACGGAATTTATGTGGCGTGATGGCTAAGGCCCAGAACTTTGTCGAGTTACCATGGTCCACTATCCACAGCTCTTCTTCTTAGAAGGCACTACATTCCGATGCGGAACTTCGCCCCCTTATGGATTTCTCCCAGTGAGCGCTCTTTTTTGACCTCTCTTTCCGGTTTTTTAATTTTACATCTATTAACTTCTGTTTGTACTCAGTTACACCATTTGTTTTTGGTCGTCCTGTTATTAGACTTCTTTGGGGATTATTGTTAAATACTTGTCTTTCTTTTCTGTTACTATCTGTTCTATTATCATGACCAATCCAAATCAACCGACTTATTCTGACAAATGAAATTATATCTGAATCTCCACAGAGCTGCATTAATTCCTTATTATATCGCTTTCTCCAATTTTCATTTACTTTAATTCCCCCAAATATTCTTCTTAAATCTTTTCTTTCAAAGCAGCCAGCCGTTTAGCAATATCTTTACTCATTGTCCAAGACTGTGCTCCGTATGATGCCTTACAGATTTTTATTTTTTCTGCTCCGAGTGCTAACTGACTCTTTAGAACAGGAATAAGAGTAAAATTTGCTTTATATGCGTTTGTAATTATTGTTCTAACTCCTGGTCTTCATCATGACCCACAGTTGGCAGATATTATTACTATTACAGCGACTTAAAATGCAGCTAAATGCCACAGGAGAATATCTACACTGCGCCGGCTGTTGTTCTTGGTGATATTTCTACAGTAAGTGCTCCACTTTTTCAGATATTTTCATATTCCATTTAACGCGAACATATTGTCGCTTAGAACGGCTGTTGGTTGGGTTCTGGCAAGGAATATGTAGGAATTTTGAATTTGTTTACAATCTCCTGATCAGTAACTTCTTGAATATAAGTGAGCAAAATTTCTCCTCTGGAAGTGATTCAATATTCTTGGCGGTTGCACTACCGCAGCTGTAAAAAAATAAGTTTGAGTGCCCGACGGAAATGATTAGTTTCTTCACTGGCAACGGCGGAAAAAGTAGACCAGCTTCCACTTTACTAAGTCAGTGTTGCTAAAGCAGACATTTCAGTCGTTTAATACATTTCAGTTTAGGGTCTAAAAACTGTATTTTGGAGCAATTTCTTGGCAGGTAACATATGAAAAATGCTATGACAGTTACAACATTACAACTTTCAAGGAATAATATTTATGCAAAACTTACAAACAAGGGTCCACACGCACCGAACTTCCCCTAAGATATCCTATATTTCCTCTAAGTCTGTAATCATATCTTATGGGTGTGGAACTGGGTCTCTTACATTGAGGAAAACTCATTGTCTCTAATTGTGTTCGAGAAAAGGGTGCTAAGAAAATGTTGGGGGTCTAAGTATGACGAAGACGGGGAGAACTATATTATGACTCCATTCGAAACTTCACTCCATGAAATATTTGAGTGATCAAGTCAAAAAGGACTAGATGGGTATGACATGTTACTTTTTTTTTTTTTGACTAGATGCCATGACAGGTGGTAGGTAGGAAACTGTAGATAAAGTTCCATGCATTCTCAACCTCAGTGTTAGATATAGAGAATGCTGTGATTCGTACACCGGCTGATTGGTCCCCGGGACAGCGTCCCCAGTCTTTGGTTAAGTGATCAATCCCAAGCCCCAAAAATTTCCATACCTACCGTGTTTAAAACGCACGTCCATTCTGTAACCAGTCACTTTGCTAACAGATTCTAGATATTAATTACGATAAATAAAACACGGAAATACGAGGCATATAGAAGATTTGTTTGTCTTTAAGCTACAAGTGTGAATTTGTTTCGTGTTGAGTGTGGTAATATCAACACTCTGATTCCCTCACACAGTCTGTTTGCAGAAATACGGGACGCTAAGTCTTAGATCATTCGTAACAAACGCGTATTCACTCTACACGACTTTGAAAAGATTTCTTTAAAACTGACGGAGTATTAATAAATTAAGTAGCGATTCAAGCAACTCAGCCATTACTTTTAATATATTTTTTCCTGTTGTTTGTTTGGATTTGAAACTTGAGGGAAGAGTAAAGGCTGAAGGAATTTGAAAATAGGGCGCTATGGAAAATGTTTGGGCCTAAGAAAGAAGAAATAAAAAGAGAGTGGAGAAATAACGTAATGAGATCTATGACATGTACTGCTCACCAAATATTATTAGGATCATATCAAGAGGAATGAGATGGGCAGGGCATGCGGCACGAATGCGGCAGAAGAGAAGTGCTTATAGAGCTTTGGTGGGGAAACCTGAGAGAAAGAGAACACTTGGAAGATATAAGTGTAGAAGGGGAATACTATTAAAGTGAATTTTCAATAAGAAGTATAGGGAGTCTGTACTCGATTGATCTGTCTCAGGATAGGGATCGTGGGGGGGGGTCTTTTGAGAGAGAGGATGAACCTTCGGTTTCAACATAATGTGGAGAATTTTTTGACATCTTGATGACCTATTAGCGTCTGAAGAATGACCCTGTTCCATGCAGTCCGTTAGTTGGTTAATTAGTTAGTACTGTTAAAAATCCTCTTTTACATAATACTACAGTAATCGCCGTGCGTATGTAGGAAGAGACGTGTCAATGACAGGTATGAGAGTGTAATAATTAGATGGAACATGCAGCAAATTAGCCACCTTTCCACGTCGGCGTCGCCGCCGACAACGACATCTGTTATTTCCCCGCCGACCCTTTTTTTCGTGGTGACTTCTGACCTTACTATTGAGGTCACTCCTCTGATCTCTTGTCATTATAGGAGGTCGTGCTGCCGAACTGACCGAATCATCTTGAGGGATGCGGTTCATGGACTGCTCTTCCGATGCTTGTAGATTACCAGTCCTGAAAGATTGAGCGAGTATAAATTATTGAATTACTCTGTCAATCTAATGCACGTGAGAACTACTTGTGTTTTCCAATTAGAAACTGAAGGAAATGAAGAAGAAGAAGAAGAAGAAGAAGAAGAAGAACCCGGATTATTTTCAGAGATCAAAATTTTAGACTTTTGTATTCCTCTTCTAATTTGAATACAGTTCGGGAGGGAGAATTTTAGGTCGTGTATTTGGATGGACACTCCAAAACTTTGTGCCTACCTACCAAATTACAGGGCATCATATCCCAGAGGACAAAACTTATCATATGTCACCACCGTGTAAACCTCGGATATTGCTTGGGTCTCGTATTGCGAACTCCTGAAAATTGTTCTTCTTGTAACAAAGAGAGAAAGTGACAGAATTTGACAATTTTAAGAATTTTTGCCTTTTCACACGAGGTGCAGGAACGTAGGACATACCTGGAATATTTTTTTTCTGTTTCTTATATTCACACTTAAAATATAATTGGCAATGCCAACTTACATAAAAATCTACAGAAGTATAGCATTCAGAATATAAAGGCACAAAGTACGCTTGTGTAAACTCTTAGAACTGTTTGTTGTAATCGTGTTTATAAATGGCACCAAAGGTAAGCAAGTATGGAAATGTAGACTTCAGTGGGTATTTGATATTAGTGTCTTAGAAGAAGCGGTAACTTCTTTTGATTCCAGAAAAAGACAAATGTGTGCAATAATTTTTCAGATAGGTACTCGAAGTGTTGTATGTCATTCAGCTACCTGTTGGGAGTTGGGATTGGCGGGTTGCAGTACTGTTCTAAGGTGTTCCAAGAGCAGCCTTTCTTGCAGCACTCGTCAGCTACGCCTCTCTTTGCCCGCGTCGTCATGGGGATGCCGTTCTCGAGGGACGACATTTCTGTATCAAAGGAAATTTAATGAGATCGACCTCGTCTACCTCGACTGTTGATAAAAGCTATGTAATACGAAACACTGCTGCCTGTTTAGAGTGTGTATGTTCCTGTCTTACACAACTTCATTTTATTTGATGATAGAGGTGTATTTACATTTACTACCTAAGGCACAACTACGTGTTTCGGCTTTTGATAATAGCCATCTTCAGGTTGTACATGAATCCTTAGAAAGTAGTTATACAAGTTTCAATATGGGCTGTTTACAGTGGGGATGTGGGAGATGAAGTGGGAACTCGTGCCCACTTCATCTCCCACATCCCCACTGTAAACAGCCCATATTGAAACTTGTATAACTACTTTCTAAGGATTCATGTACAACCTGAAG
>Ga0131853_10020820_pt1 | contig 11907 bp, 10 predicted proteins | sample TergutLab28metaG_FD_92764 | JGI IMG/M metagenome (GOLD analysis project Ga0131853, IMG submission 92764) | Labiotermes labralis P1 segment gut microbial communities from Petit-Saut dam, French Guiana - Lab288 P1 (version 2) (version 2) | ecosystem: Host-associated > Arthropoda: Insects >...
TGGCCTTGCATCACGTAACATTAATTGTTGTTGCAGAGGGTTTATCCCTGATAAATTTCCTGTTAGAACAGTAGATATGTGATGCCCTGGGTTTTCTAGGCTAACCTCTAAAACAGATTCCATCACATGACCTGGTCCAACTATTGCATAGTTTACAAGCAATCTTATTCTGTCGCCATTAACTATAGTGTTGCTGGCAACTGGTCTACCGCCACGAGTTACGAAAATACGAGGCCCAATGTCAAACCAAGATGTTTGCCCATTATCAAATTCGATAAGAACCTGCATAACGCCCTCGTTCATGCTATTTTGACGAACTGTACCGTATCTAGTAGTGAAGTTTGCCACAGAACTTATATTTACTATTATCGTAGGGTCGTTTTCATCTAATCGCATAAAAACGATATCCCCAGGAACAAGGTCTCTTATATGTGCGTCTGTTGCATTTGGTCTAAAGTTGGGAAACATTTGTGTTATATAACTAGACGATGCCCCTGTAAGGTAGTGGCTTTCTCTATTAACACGCATGTTGTTTTGGTGATAAAACTTTGAAACAATATTACCGTCATTATCAATAATCGTAAGGTATCCAAAGCTTGGGTTGTTATCTAAAACAATACCACGCATTTCTGTAACAAGTTCTGGCTGTCCAATAAAACGCATACGGTGAACCACGTTATTTATAAGCTCTAACGAGATAGTTGCACCAAAAGGCCAATGTTCTCTAAACAGTTGCCTGTCGTCTAAGAAAATATAATCTGGGTTTCCTTCGCCAAAAATACCCGCAGACAGGTGGAAAGTTGTATCGTTTCCGCCTTCGTCACGCAATGTAATTGTGCCTGCTTCGATATCTATGCGTTGCATCATGCCCTCAAATGTAGAAAATTCTTGAAAAGGTACGATGATGTTAATGTACAAAACAATATTTGTTTCTGGGTCAACGATATATTCTATCTGGTCGTTAACTTGTAAAAGCTCAACACCCCCAACTTCACCATTTATGAAAACTGGAATATCGTACATTATCGTTTGTCTTTGCGCTGGTGTTGTAGCAATTTGAGACTGGATAACATCTACATCACCGTCTGCACGACGAATAAAGAAGTTTGTCCAAAAATCTGCTTGAAGCGTCCCGATTTCCGAGTTGTGGCGGTAAGCCGCTACCGTACCCGTGTGGCGCTCTAGCTCTGCAATCTCGTAATAGATATTGTCAAGGTTTCTTAGTAATTGCGCCATTTCTGCCCTAGTGATGCTCTCGTTTGGTCTAAAAGCACCGTCTATACCACGTATAACCCTTAGACGGGCAAGCATTTCGATATATTGCGAATGACCTATCGTTATATTCTGCCAGTCACTAAAAGCTAAAATTGCTTGTGGCTGGTTAGGAAACGGTAGGCGGTCATCTTCGTCATTTCTTTCCACTAGCGCCCTTGCGGCAAAAGCAAAAAGTTGCTCACGTGAGATTGGGTCAAAACGACGTGGCTCGTTTAAGCCTGAAGGAAGTTCTTCGCCCGTATCAACGTCAAACGCTGAAGCTGGCGAACCTACAAAACCTAAAAATTCCGCATCGGTAATAAGCCCTTCTGCACGGGCTACTTCTAAATACCCTATGTTAATGGCATCTTCTAAAGTGCCTGTTGTAACAATGTCCCCCATAATGCCAATGGCAGCGTTTTGTGCATCACCACCTAGACCTAGAAGGTTTACAGCAAAACGTACACCTTCTTGTATATTTACTGGTGCGTTAGGCAAAAAGGAGTTTCCTCCAAAACCCACTGCCCCCAAGGCTACACCATGTGCAATGCTTTCTGCACCCCAATGGGTTGATATATCATTAAACTGCAAGTTGTTTATAATCATTGTTGCATCTCGTCGCCCTACATAGGTCTCTCTTGGTTCTGCAGAAAACACAAAATAATCTATAACAGAGCTGTTGTCTGCTAAAGCTATGGTTGGCATAGCAAAAATTACTGCTAGTAATAGGGCTAGTACTCTTTTTTTATTCACGTTACTCCTCCTTGTGCGAAATTTTCGTTGAAAATATTATAGTATATATGTCGGTAAAATTGCAATGTTTTTTAATAGCTAATTGTGGTGTAACAGAGTTTTAATATTTGGTTGCATACGAAGAGGGCGTGTCCCCACTAACTCTTGTAGTGGGGACACGCCCTAATGTTATTTTTTAAGCTGTGCTTGTAGTTGAGCTATTAGCATATCTTTTTCGGCTAATGCGGTATCTTTTTCGCTTGTTTTGTCTATTAAGTCTACGTTGGGCAGTTTTGGTAGCTCAAAAAAATGGTAGCGTTGTTTGTCTGATAAAATTTCATGGCGGTTGATTTCCATTACTGCAAATTCTGAATGTATGTCGGTAGTGTCGAAATATTTAAAGCCCATTTGGGTTGTTGTCAAGAGGAACTCTTTTGACTGGGAAAAACCCATGCTATAGGCTTGTAGTTGACTTATCACATGGTTTTTTTGTTATTTGCTATTCAAAATTTTGCCACTCGAAAAGCGACGTTTTTTCAGATATCTTAATTTTTCTTACCTTGCTTTACGTTAGGGCTACTCTTTTTTTAATGTCTTCTTTTAATGGTTCAGTGCAGTGTCATACACTAGCTAAACTCTTTTTTCTCTTGCTCTTCCTGCTCTCACTAAGCTAGTCTCGGTGAGTGTTAGCTTTCCTGCCTTTGCCGTTGCACAAGGTGGACGGGATAGACAGCTTTACAAGCCGCTTTACGGTGGTTTTTCCGTGCTGGCGGCGTTAAAGTTAGTCTATCCCGCTCACCGTATACCACGCTAAAGCCAAAACATTCGCCGAGACAGCTAAACCACCTTCATCAACTCCGCTATAGTCGCCTTAATCGCCGCATAACCCTCATCTAAGTCGTCTATCTCCAGCACAGCCTTCTCTAGTGGGCATAACCCATTCCCCTCTCTATTCGAGATAACCTCCACACAGCGCCCGTATTCCACTGTAACATTATGTCGCTCTAAAAAATCTCTACCTGCGATACTCATAAGCTCACCATACACATATCTCACACCCGCTAGTACTAGTATTATCGCTGCAGCTTTTCCTATTATTTTATCTGCTACTTGGGTATCATTCAGAGCGCCATTTTCATAGGTTTGTAGCAGAGGCTTTACCCCTTTGCCCTTCAATTTCTGCCCTATCTTACCGTTGTACATAATGATACATGTAAATTCTTTGTTCTTAATATACATTTTCGCCTGTTCTAAATCCTCAACTTTTTCTATCACTTTAACATTCTCCTGTCTAAAAACCCTTCGCACAATTAGCGGAACTATCGTTAATTGAATCACCATGCCTGGCCAGCCCGTAGCTATTGCCGCTGGCACAGTTAGTGCGTGAAAAGGCCCTGTGGCACCTAACAACAATGCGGTAAAAATTACACCATATACTGCCCGCCCAGCGACCATGGCTACCAACATAGAAATATATACTTTGTTTATCTTACTAAAAACTAAGCTACTCATAAGACCATATGTACCAAGCTCACCCATCATTATAGGTAGCATTGGATATACAGGGGGCATCCCTGTTAACATAGCAGACAAAACTGGCGTAAGTATCCCGCCGATTAGACCAAGTTTTGCTCCGCATAACAGCCCGATTAAGAACACAGGCAAATGCATAGGCAAAAGCACTACACCAGGTATGCCAAACATATGGGAGGTAAAATAGGGCAGTATAACTCCAATTGCTACAAGCAAACTGGCAACTATAAGTTGTTTTGTTTTCACAGTTCCATCTCCTTTAGCTCTGTAGTCCAGTTGGGTACGGCAAAAAAGTCGCTTAGTTTATAGCAACTGCCTTTCTTGTCAAACAAGTAAATATCGTCTTTTTGTTTGCTAGGCACAGCTATTTTTGTCACATAGTACCCAAAAGATTTTTCTGTTAAGTCACGGTTCAAAATTTTATCCGCCAAGCTCTTCGTGATTTCATCGCTGGAGTTTCTCAATTGCTTCAAAAAATAATAAAAATCTATATCTGTGATGCTTAGATAGTCATCTAAACTAGTGCTGTCATCAAAATATATATTTTTAATATTTTTTGGCATATCCGTAACGCCTATTTCTTTTACCCTTTTAAACAATAATTTGACCATTTCCTGCGCAATCAAAGTTGTTTTGTGCAGATAAACATTTTTAAACATATACGAGCGAGCCATCAAAAAATCTTCCGCAACGCTTGCGCCCTTTGAATAGTCTACGCCTATTTCTATCTGACCATTACCAATATCACCAATGGTCAATACATTTATTAACCATTCTACGTCAAACTTGCCGTAACCAGACCCTGTCATATGAGAATCCCTTAAAAGATAATCTATACGGTCAACGTCCAATTGCCCCGACAATATCTTCGATGCGGGAGTTTTAACATCTAATAAATCGCAAATTATCTGCGGGGCTTTGTTATCATAAGCCCTTAACAATTTATTTATCTGGGTATCTCCTAGCAAAATAGCCTTGCCCCACTGCTCATGGTTTCTATGGGTAATCAACTCCTCCGATACATGAGACAGCGCCCCGTGCCCTATATCGTGAAGCAACGCCGCAACTACGGTTAGGGGTTTATCTTTTTTTACTTGCCCAATAAAATTTGCAAATTTGTCGTCCTCTATAGAAAGTATCTTATCCAAAAACCTAATTGCCAAAAACGCCGTTCCAAGGCTATGCTCAAACCTTGTATTGTTGGCAGATGGGTACGAAAGATAAGAAAAACCCAACTGCCTGATAAACCTTAGCCGTTGGAATTCTTTAGAGTCTATAATATCTATAATTAATTTGTTTACAATTTTGTCGCCAGTATCAAGGTTAATTACGTTGTGTATCGGGTCTCTGAAGACTTTCATAAAGCATCAATCATATCAGACATTTCGTACAACCCGTGCTTTTTATCGCTCAAAAACGACGCTGCTTTTAGCGCACCGTGGGCAAAAACTTCCCTAGATACAGCAGAATGCTTAATCTCTATAATTTCGTTATCGGCAGCAAAAATAACAGAATGTTCTCCTACTATTCCACCACCTCGTATAGAATGTATACCTATTTCGTTACGTTCACGAGGACCATGCCCTGTGTGACGGTCGTATACTTTTACAGGCGTAACATCTTTTAGAGACTCTGTAATAGAATCATAAAATATATTAACCGTGCCACTAGGTGAATCTATTTTCAAATTATGGTGCTTGTCCACTATCTCGATATCAAAGTCTAAATCGTACAATTGCCCTGATATTTTTTTCAAGAAAGATGAAATAAAGTTTACACCCACGGACATATTGTAGGATTTGAAAATAGGCACAACCGTAGACACAGACTGCAATTTGTCTAAAGTGCTTTGCCTTAACCCTGTTGTGCAAAGCACTAGGGCAGTGTTTTCTAGCGCACAATAATCCAATAGAGCATCCACAGCCGCAGCTGTAGACGCATCTATTACCATATCCGCTTTAACATTGCATTTATCTAAAGATTCAAACACAGGAAAAGTAAAAAGATTATCTTCTGCAATTTCCATGTCGATACCCGCAACAATTTCCACTTCCACCTTTGAGTTTGGCGATGTCGCTACCTTTGCAATTTCTCTTCCTAGTCGCCCTCTACAACCGTGGATAATAATTCTTAGCATAAAAGTCCCCCGTATTCTTTCATTTGCTTTAGCAAAAACTCTTTGTTTGTTGGCTCTATCTCGCATAATGGTTCTCGTACATGCCTTGTGCCAAGGTTCATTGCTTCTAAGGCTTGCTTAACTGGCACAGGGCTAACTTCGCAAAACATCGCTTTTATTAAGCCTAAAGTTTTTGCGTGCATTTTCTGCGCTTGTTGTACGTTGCCTTTAAAAAATTCTTCCACCATGTCGTGGATATCTTTCGGAATTATATTAGCTACTACAGATACCGTGCCAACGCCTCCTACTGCGATTGTCGCTAGTATTTGGTCGTCGTTGCCCGTGTATACATGCAAATTATCTCCGCATAAAGCTATTACCTCTGCCACTTGGCTGATATCACCACAAGCTTCTTTTAGGGCTACAATATTTTTTATTTTGGACAGCTCAAAAACTGTGCTTGGCAACATATTTACACCTGTACGGCTAGGCACATTGTATAGCATTATTGGTAAGTTTGTGCTGTTTGCGATAGTTTTAAAGTACTGCACAAGCCCCTGTTGAGTTGCCTTGTTGTAATAAGGAGTAACAACTAACAAAGCATCTACCCCTAGCTTCTCCATCTCTATAGACATTTCGACCGCTAGTTTTGTATTGTTGCTACCCGTCCCTGCCATTACAGGGATACGCTTGTTTACGGTTTTTACCACAAATTCCGTAAAAGCTAGTTTTTCCTCTTTTGTTAAAGTTGCAGATTCGCCCGTTGTTCCGCAGGCTACTATGCAATCTGTTTTGTTCTCAATCAAAAATTCTATATGTTTTTTTAGATATTCGTAGTCTATTTCTCCGTTCTTGTTAAACGGTGTTGCTATTGCAACTCCACAACCTTTAAATATCATATTAGTTCCCCCTTAAGGCTCTTAAAGATTTTCCAATATTTGAACTGCATTTAGCGCCGCACCTTTACGTAAATTATCGGCTGATACAAACATATTTAGTCCGCTTTGTAACGAAAAATCTCTCCTTACACGCCCAACAAAAACAGGGTCTTTGCCGTCTACAAATAACGGCATTGGGTAGATATTTTTTGATATATTGTCGTAAAGTTTTACGCCTTTGGCTCTTTCTAAAATTGTTTTTACGTCCTCTAGGTCAAATTCCTTCTCAAATTCTATATTTATGCTTTCGCTATGCCCGTTCATTACAGGAACTCTTACAGCTGTTACTGTAATTGGCAAATTAGGAAGCCCTAGCACTTTTCTCATTTCAGACATTTGCTTTAGTTCTTCGCCTGTGTAGCCTGTTTCTACATCAAATTCATCAATATGAGGGATTATGTTAAAAGCTATCGGGTAGATAAACTTTTTTCGCTCGCCTTCCGCAAAGGTCTCGTTTCGTAAATCCATAACGCCTTCTTGCCCAGCACCAGACACTGCCTGATAGGTAGAATATACAACTCTTTTTAGCGTATAAGCGTCGTGCAGAGGTTTAAGAACCACTGCCGCTTGAGCCGTTGCGCAGTTTGGGTTTGCGATAATACCCTTGTGCTTAGCTAAAGTTTCTAAGTTAACCTCTGGTATAACCAGCGGTATATCTTCATACAGCCTAAAAACTGAGCTATTATCTATAACAATACAGCCTTTTTTTGCAGCCAGCGGGGCATAAACTTTACTGATATGCCCTCCCGCAGAAAAAAAGCAAACATCTATATCTTCGTCAAATGAATTTTCCCTTAGCGCCTGAACTGTCCATTCTCTGCCGTCTAACTCTATTTTTCTTCCAGCCGACCTTGCTGATGCCAGCGGATATAAATTTTTTATAGGAATATTACGTTCTTCCATAATTCTTATAAATGTAGAGCCCACAATCCCTGTTGCTCCAACTACTGCAATATTTAAACCTTCCATTTAAAAAAAATTCCCCCTTTTCTTTCTAAGAACCTGTTTAATATCTTTTCACCATCATCTTTTCTGACAATTTTACGCTATTCGTCGTCCCCTCCTTCTTATGTGCCTGTGGGCACACTGCGTCGTCGGCTTCTGGAATAGCGAAAAATCGTCTAGCAAATCTAATGGCAAAAAGATACTAAACAAGTTCTTAAACTATATCATGAAAATTTCAATAAAGCAAGAATTAGTATAATACCCAAAAAAGGCTGTGGGGTGCTAATCCCACGTTCCTCCAAACAAGATTTGTCTATGTCGTAGATTCCGTCGGCATGTATAGAGGAATCGGCAAATAAACTCGCCGCTTCGCTTGTTTTTGTGCATTCTATTTTTTTATCTTTGTCTTTGAGAGTGTTGCGGATATGGATAAGCTCTATAAACCTATCAATGTGAGTATGCTTTTCTTCCGATAAAAAGGGGCGAAGCGACTTTAACAAGTCTGCTTCCTTGGATGATATTTTTACTATTTCCTTGTGCTTTTTTACTAACCCTTCTACTGCGTGAACAATCCCACTCATAGGTGCTCCTCCATATCTATTAATTTTTCTATATCCAACAGCCCCCACCCTTGATGGTTTTGCGGGTGGCCTAGGTCGGTACTAGATAGTTTTAGCATGTATTTTATCTCGTTCGGGGTTAAGTAAGGGTATTTTTCTAGTAAAAGTGCGATTGCGCCAGATACCATTGGTGTTGCCATTGATGTGCCGCTTAGCTCTAAATAATATTTGTCTACTATTCTTAGTTTTTGGTTTGGGGCTCTTTGTATGCTCAATAGGGAAACGATATTAGCGCCTGGTGCTAATATGTCGGGTTTTATTATGCAGTCGGGCGTGGGGCCTCTGCCCGAAAAATCGACTAAGTCATCGCCCCAAATTTCTACTGACCTGCTGTCGTCGGCAGCACCTACAGTTATTATTTTTCTGCTAACGCCTGGGGAAGTGATTGTGCCTGCATCAGGGCCGTTGTTGCCAGCGGCGGCGACTACCACTATGCCATTGTCCCATAGAGCTTCTACGGCTTTTACAAGAGGGTCGTTTTTTGCAGTTTGCCCTGCCGTCCCTACCGATAAATTTGCTATACGAATGTTGTAGCGTTGCTTGTTGTCTAAGACCCATTGTACTCCGCTTAGCACATCTGCGGAATTGCCTTGCCCGTCTCTGCTTAGGATTTTTACGCCGATTATATCGCACTCGGGGGCGATGCCCATGTACATGCCGTTTGAGCGGAGGCCGTTGCCCGCAGCTATACCCGCAACATGGGTACCATGCCCATTATCATCATAAGGGGTAGTTTTTCCTGCAACTACGTCCTTAAAGGCTACTATCCTGTCCTCTGGCAAAACTAGGTCGGCAACGGGGCATATGCCTGTATCCAAAAAAGCTATCCCTACTCCACGTCCGCTTAACCCTTGCTCATAGGCAGCGTTAACATTTACTGTTTGCCGCTCAGTATACATCTGAGCGGCTATTTTTGTTGTGTGGTGTACGGCTATTACCGTGTCTATATTTTTTAACTTCTCCAACGCATTTTCTGGTATTTCTAGCACACAGGCGTTTATTATCGGCAAATCGTACTTTATCTCGCCTAAGGCACAAATTTTTTCGTCCTTTCGCCACGAGCCACTGTGTTCTACTATTACTCTTATGGTTTTCATTTCATCAGCCCCTTTTGTCAAATTTATTATCAATATATGAATTACTCATTGACTTAGTGCTTTCAGTTGAATATAATTAGTGAATCGATACTCATTATCATTTTGAGTACAACCATAAGGAGGTCCACCATGAAAAACTTATACCCATTTACGCTACAACCTTTACCATACGACTACTCCGCACTTGAGCCGTACATTGATACCCAAACAATGCAACTACACCACGATAAACATTTGCAAACTTATATAAACAATTTAAACGCAGTATTAGAAAACACACCAGAATACCAAAGCTGGCCATTAGAGAAACTCTTAACCGAAATAAACAGCTTGCCACCAGAAATTAGAACACCTATCCAAAACAACGGTGGCGGAGTTTTTAACCATAATTTGTTTTTTGAAATAATGACACCAAACGGCGCAGACCTAAAAGAAGGCAAGCTAAAAGATGCCATAGAAAGTTCCTTTGGCTCTAAAGAACAATTTGAAGGAAGCTTCAAGGCTGCCGCACTAAAAGTTTTTGGCTCGGGATACCTTTACTTGGTTACGGATGCCGACGGCAATTTAAGCCTGTTTTCTGCAGCAAACCAAGAAACGCCACTTCCTAACGGGCTTTTTCCTGTAATAACATTAGACGTTTGGGAACACGCATACTACCTAAAATTCCACAACCTTAGAGCGAATTTTATCGACAACTGGTTCAAGGTGCTGAATTACGACCAAGCCTCGGCAAATTATCAGCGTTAGTTTTTGAATGAGGTCGGTTGACCAGCTAGACAACTTTACCGCCACCAGTGCGGGAAGACCACCCGCAAAGTGGCTTGTAAAGCTGTCTAGCTGGTCAACCTAGCGCATCGACAAAGGCAAGAGCAAACATTTCGCCGAGGCTAGCTGAGGAGAGTGGAAAAAGAAAAAAGAGTAAGAGATAGTTAGTTTACGACATGTTTCGCAACATTTCGTAAACTAACTATCTTTTATCTTTCCGCTCCTTCTTTTTCTTGTCATTGTACACAAGATGGGTGTTGTGTTTTTGCCGTTGCACAAGGTGGGCGGGATAGACAGCTTTAAAAGCCACTTTGCGGGTGCTTTTCCCGCACTGGTGGCGCTAAAGTTAGTCTATCCCGCCCACCGTATACCTCCATGACCCCTTCCAAACACCTATCTCTGAACGATGCAAAAAAAGTACTTTACTTTTGTCATAGAACTGTTATAATCTAGTGATACTAATTGCCTGTAGGAAACATTGATTAACAATGTCCCTTACCTACGGTTCGGTACGCCTTGCGGCTATTGTTAATCAATGTTTTTAATAAGCAATTAGTATAAGCATGTAACAGAGAGAGAATATCGCCCGAGGTGTAGATAATAGATGGAACATTATGTTATAAACGGAGGCAAGCCACTTAATGGGGTTGTCAGTATTAGTGGCGCAAAAAACGCTGCTTTAGCTATTATACCTGCCGCCATTTTGGCTAAAGGTGTAAGCACTATAGAAAATCTGCCAGATATTGCAGATATTAAAAACCTGTTCGCTATTTTAGAGGAACTAGGTGCAGTTTGTGAATTCAAAAATAAAAATACGTTAATAATAGATTCGACTAATATAAACAGCCATGTCGCAACGCATAAAATGGTTAAAAAAATACGTGCCTCGTACTATTTGTTAGGGGCGCTTTTAAGCCGTTTCAAAAAAGCTGAAGTTGATATGCCTGGTGGTTGCAATTTTGGGTCAAGACCGATGGATTTACATATGAAAGGTTTTGAAGCTCTAGGGGCAACGGTAGATACAAGTCACGGTAGAGTTAGGCTTAGCGCTGACAAGCTAATAGGGAAGACGGTTTATTTTGATATAGTTAGTGTAGGTGCAACAATAAACCTTATGATTGCAGCAACTTTGGCAGAAGGTACAACGACGATAGACAACGCAGCAAGAGAGCCACATGTTGTAGACACAGCCAACTTCTTAAATATGATGGGAGCTAATATAAAAGGTGCGGGTACAAATGTTATTCGTATCGAAGGTGTCACGGAGCTAAAAGGCGTTAATTACACAATTATACCAGACCAGATAGAAGCGGGTACATACATGATAGCTGCGGCAATTACAGGTGGAGATATTACGGTGCAAAATATTATTCCAAAGCATATGGATCCGTTGACTGCCAAGCTAACAGAGATGAACTGTGATGTAGAAGAAGGCGACGATTTTATTCGTGTTAGGGCGGACAAACCTTTAACGGCAGTTAATGTAAAAACCGCCGAATATCCAGGTTTCCCTACGGATTTGCACCCGCAAATGACGGCTCTTTTGACTATAGCTCAAGGCAAAGGTGTAATTACAGAGGCTGTGTGGGAAAATAGGTTTCAATATGTGCAGGAACTAAAAAGGTTGGGTTGCCAGATATCTGTAAATGGAAGGATAGCATCAACCGAAGGGTCTTCTATTTTGACTGGCGCAGAAGTTAGTGCTACAGACCTAAGGGCAGGGGCGGCGTTAGTCCTTGCAGGGCTTGCGTCACAGGGAACAACAAAAGTTTGTTGCGCTAACCATATAAACAGAGGGTACGAAAATTTAGAAGAAAAACTAAATGCCTTAGGGGCAGATGTGAGCCGTGTAAAAGAATGAAGATAAGTATAATTTGCGTAGGCAAGTTAAAAGAAAATTATTTAAA
>Ga0131853_10020824_pt1 | contig 11907 bp, 9 predicted proteins | sample TergutLab28metaG_FD_92764 | JGI IMG/M metagenome (GOLD analysis project Ga0131853, IMG submission 92764) | Labiotermes labralis P1 segment gut microbial communities from Petit-Saut dam, French Guiana - Lab288 P1 (version 2) (version 2) | ecosystem: Host-associated > Arthropoda: Insects >...
CACACACGCACACGCACACACACACACACACACGCACACACACACGCACACACACACGCACACACACACGCACACACACACGCACACACACACGCACACACACACACAGCACGGCGATCTCAAACAGATGCTCTTCCTTTTCAAGAAGAAAAGTAGGCTAAAAGTTGCGTAAGTTGTTCCAAAATAAAAACTGCCATTTTAGCTGCAATCCGAATTAAAAGACCTCTGACATTAAAATAGCATATCTATTCATACGCTTAGCATGCGGGGTTTTGTACCTTGCGATATGCAGGTTTAACAATGAAAATAACCCAGCTCCAAGGAAATGAACCTGGCTGCCGATTAGAAGAACATGCTCTTCACAGCGCTTCTGAACAAAACTGTATGACCATCCTTTAAGTGGCTACACTTGTATTCGTTCAGTTAGCTTCTGAAGATACGATAAAATAAATAAAATATAATATATTGTACTAGCGGCTATGAGAGTGAAACTATCGTGAAGCCACACTTAATGGGGAGGAAGGGGGGAAAGAGTCCAACGTCTTTTTTTTTTGGGGGGGGGGGGACTCTTAACCTGTATCTAAACCAACAATGAGGCAGCGAACGTAAACAAGTGTCGGTCTAATCACGGAAGTAAATCAGGATTTGGTCGTTCATCGACGTTTTATCAGCCGTCATGCTCTTATGCTTATGTTGCACTGAAAGTGACGGCTGGAAACATCTGCTCCATGTTTTTGAACATTGCTTGCAAAAATACACTGGCCTCATGTACATCTCCCATCGGTATAGCTGGTGAAGTAACAGAGTTCCGAACCGTTACCTCCTATGTACGACGGCTTATTTAATGGTATTTTTTACATTTCACAAACCTTGATAATGGATCTGTATATGAAGTCACTTCAAATACAAAGTTTGTATTTCTGGGACAAAACCCGCCTTTACGCTTTTTGAGAACTTTAGACCATTGTAAGAATTGAGTCATCCAGTTTCGGTGATGCCATGCGGCTTCCGGCATGGGTCAATATTAACGAGGGTGCGAGGCAGTCAACCCCGTAGGGAGGGGTGACACCGACGGGGAGAAGGCTGCCGCAGGAAGTTTATTCGGTCTGCTTTCACCAGGATACTGGTTACCTTCCTATGCATCTATAGCAGATAATAAAAGTTACAGACAAGAGGGTCCTGAAGGGGAGATTTAATACAGGCTGTTTAACTTTCTAAAAAGCCGCAAGTTACAGAACCAGTGAAGTTTGTAGAAGAAACCAGACACAACTTTCCGGGAAAAAAGCCCGCAGTGTTCACTCAAACGAATTAATTATTATTCCCAGAAAATTCCACGACGCAGACAGGTCTATCCATGCAGCATACGCGATAAATTACCGACACATATACAGGCAGCTCACCTGAACTCCTGCTCAAGTGAAAGCAATTAAAATTATTTCCTGGTAAGGAGAACGTACATTCCCTCAAAACTCGACGTTACTGCTGGCAACAGATCATTTTAAGTACCTTTCATACGGCAGTCAAGACCCGCCACATGATGCCTATCGCATCCTGGGCTCTCGCTAAGCGTTTACGAAAAGCAGAATTCAACCAAACGAAACAAAATACAGTGTACTCTAGAGTACGCGTGCGCGAATTATTCGGTTTGCGAGTTATCAGCGAACGACCGTAAGCTGCTAGTGACATATTATGAAGGCGGGAAAGTGTGATTTAACACCGACTGCTATCTTTCGAGCACAAGCTTATATGGGTAGTATATGTATTTTTATATATTTATACATACAGTAATTCAATCATAATATCGGTTTATATCCGGGCAAACACTACACTTGAACACTGTACGCTCATTTATTTACTTTCCTGCAACACCATCGTGTACAGAACACCAGCACATAATTGGGAAAGTACGCCTGTTCCACAGCGTAACTTCCGATAATGTACTGGTGCATTCTACCGACGGTCGAAAGGAATGACCGGAATACGTAGCAGTGAAGTAAATAAACGAAGATAGAGTGTGCTAGTGCAGTATTTGTCTGGCTATAAACCGATGTTGATCACCTAGCGCAACGGGATGATGCTACCAAATAAAATACTTTTATTTTTCGTTCTTGGCTCAATAATGTGTAAGTTTTGGATTATGCGTGTTTCTCTATTGTCCGTGCACCTCTCTTCCCACCAATATCCCGGGACAATCGAGAGATGCGCTGCACATCTGATCACTTACGTGATCCACATACTTACGCTGAAAGCCATGATGGAGCACCGTGGAACTGTCCTGTGCACTGTACTTACCAATGTGCTATCACCCACAAATACGTGAGCACTACCAGGCCTAATAAAACATAACTTCCTCTTTCTTGCCAGTGAGGATCGAAGAGGGATTCTTGCTAGTAACTTAAGCATTGTCATTTGTGATGCATATCTCTAACTAGAACCACTCCATTATCAATGTCGGCTGTTTTCACGTCCACACAATTGTCCGTAGTCATTTCTCAGCAATCACTTTTACAAAACACACGTTACTTGGTCAAAGTTTAATTTCGATATTTCTGCACTATCACGCCTTCAAAGAAATTAACAGAATCAACATGCGCAAAAGCGGACGGACGTGAATGTGGTCACGCGGCGGTCTATTCGCTTGTTAAGAACTGAAAGAAAGACGATATGGAGATAAAATGGCATTCAGACACTAAAAAATGGCCAAAACTGGAACAGACGCCCTACCCGTGCGAGAAAATCAACCATATGAGCGAGGTTATAAATAAAGCAATTAATTAGACCACCACCACACCGCACAGTAATTGAGGTAATGAGGTGGGCGATATCAAGTTCTTGCCGCTGTCTGTCAGCTTCTCCGGACTGCGTTCCGCGGGCGTTTCTCAAATCGAAAATGTCTCACACAAACAGAGTCGCAGCACGAAATGAGAAATTACGTTATACATCTGATTTTGACGGTGCAACCCGGTTTCAAGAACGTGCTGTGACGCACACACTTGCTTATCACCCCGCCCGGTTTCCTGCAGTTGCAATACAATGAAGCAGGCCTGATTTATAAACCACTTCCTTCCGCTTAATTAGGGGAACTGTTTTGGCCAGGCGTGCAACCTCGAAACGGTACGCACAGAGAGCGACGGTTCCGTTCCAGTTCCGTACTTTGGCAGAAGCCCGCCCCCTGCGTACGTGCCAGGCTAGCCCCTGGTTTTTGGTAATTTCGACGTCCCTTACTTTACAGCAACGCTATACAGCACCAGAAGCCTACAAGACGGGCAATATATGTATAACGTAACAATGCGATGCGTTCGAGCAACCACTGTTGCAGTGGAAAAGCAGTATTACATATCCTGAGTGTGTGTTTGTAGCCTTAGTTACCCAGCATGCAATGCACATACGCCGTATATTGTCGTATGTGGCCTGTCCGGATCCACCACATTTTCACATTATCTAACAGCACGATTTTCGGAAAAACGTCACTGAACACAAAAATCAGTTTCGATTATTTACTACTCCGCACCGAAAATGTTCCCACTTTAAGAAGAATTCAGCAAGATACGATCACAAAATATACACTTCTTCATATACAGTACCCTTTATTCTTGTCAGATTTTAATGGAACTTCATTTTTTCGAAAGATTTTTTAAAATCCTCAGATATCAATCCTTGTGGAAATCCGTCTAGCAGGAGACAAGCAGTTCCATGAGGCCGGACAGACAAACATGACGAAGTAAATGGTCGCATTTCACAATTTTGCGAACGCGCCTACACAGTGTATGAGATGTTCACCAACATCTGTAAGTGTAAAATGTACACGTTCGTCACAAACATGTTTTAAGTACAAAGTAAGATTATCAATTACAGTTTGGAGCTGTTCACATCCAGCAGTTCCTTTTACCACAGCCCAATGGCGATGAGTGGACAGACTGTACGGCAAGCAAAGAGCTGCGGCTACCCACTGTGTCTTACTGTTCGCAAAACACCATCACACTGTAAATAACGTAAGGCCCGTTGACACTTTAACGGGCAGTCTCACTTGTTACAAATTAACCTATCGTTACGCCTCGCATAGTTTAACTAAATCCAGCTTTACTGTACGCATACGCAGGGTCACTGTCAGTTTTGGGGCTTACGCACATTTTACCTTGCGAACTGAAAGGCCATGAACTTCTCAGCACATGAGGCCTACCTTAGTTTAACATCTCTCTGAAATTTAAGCGACTTCGTGGCCTGCAGAAAACAGTCACTGGGTGGTTCTTGTTTATCCGTAAGTTTTGGTTCCAAAAACAAGGGATGACACCATGGAGGCTGCAGGGCTGTAGCCTCTCCCACAAATCGAAATTGAAAAAAAAATCTATAGACACGATGATATCAAACTGTTACGGATTTACCTTTCAGCGGAAATCTGCCACTGAAATTGGGTGACGATTAGTGCATTAGAACTTTGAAAAATAAAATAAAAAACTTCGGATGTATTATAAGAAACTGAAAGACGAAGAAGAAGAAAGGCCTTGTAATTTAAAATGGTGAGTGAATCATGGAACACGTAGTTAAATTTGTATCTATACAAACACAGTTGCAAATGGCGTTATGTAGTACGTCAAATTACATGATTTTTTAAATATTTTTTTGAAATGCAGCAAGTTATATATATATATATATAGCCTCAGCCCCCCCCCCCCAAATAAAAAAGTCTACGCGCACTTAGACGAGGCATTATACACGTTCCATTGTTTACCCACATGACGCGGCACAGCGAATGCTGTACGCATGACGCCAAGTACTACAGCAGCAGTGTACATTCACTGCTTGCTCCAGTTGGCCTGCTGGGCACACATACTTGGACATACACAGCCGAATAAGCCGCTAATTATCTGAGTTCTACCTGGCGAATCGACTCGAGCCACTCGTTTTATCGGAGACAGACAGGGGAATCTGTAGGCAGCAAAGAAAGCGAACACACCGTTGTGGCTTTCTACAAGGTTTGTACTTCGCCAGTGCCTATAGGAAGCCTGAGGACAAGAGACAAGGAAATTAAGATAAACCTGCTCCTGGCATGGTTAAGTTTACGACTGCCGCAAAGCAACCATCTGTCAAGACCATGGACCGCTCGCTGTAACGGAAGCGGGAAAGACTGATCCGAGCTGAAACGAGCACACGGATGGTGCATCACACAGCGCAACACACACTTCCGGTCTCTCCAATAAAACACATCGTTAGGGTCAGTCACAGAGCCATCGGATAGGTGCACAGAAGTCGCTACGAAGACTGATACGGACCGTCGTATCTGGTGTTGTATGCAGCCAACATGCAATGAGATGATTTACAGCCTCTTCAGTTATTATAAAGGGGCAGGGAGGACGGGCTCTAGTCCCTCTACGCGGTACTTTCATGTGTAAGAACACAACACAAAATGTGTTTTGTTTTATTAGAAAAGAGGAACGTTTGGTGTACATTGTGTTCGAGCTGACGCCGTTTCTAATTCTTATTTGTGACCGGTGTGAGGGGGGGGGGATGACGACAAAATAAGATTTTGGAACGGGAACATGCTATTTTGGCTGAGGTAAATTACGATTGCTATTACAACGGACGACAATATTCCAATTAATCAAACACAAATCGGCACAATATCGCCGACTTACGTTCCGAAAGATCGGGCGCAAGCTGAATTTTGCGCCAGTTGGAACTCAGTATACGTACGGTCAACTGTAGCATACATACACGTATATACAAACAGTCCGCTTGCAATCCAAACTCAAACACAATGGAACCAGATCCCCCGCAGCATGACCGCCCCGCCGCCCGTGTTATCGCCCAACAGTATTCTTCCGCAACCTTCGTCTCACTGCGCTTTCATCCTCGCCAGAAGGAATTTCGGGTCCGTTAAAAAAAAATTTTATTTAATTTTTCTCGCAAGTCTTAAATCGTGTAATCTGAATTGCGCAAGTCGGATAGTGTACGTCAAGCAGATGCTGTTGAGTGTCGTTGAATGAATCAGGTATTAATAAGGAAATAAACATAATATTTATAAAATCAACACAGAGGTCACGTGCAACCATATGTAAACAATGTGTGTGTGTGTGTGTGTGTGTGTGTGTGTGACTTTCTGCATCCACTAATATGTATAACCCTCCGGATGAGATTAAGTCCTATACACTAAATTAATTTCGGCGCAGAAACAGTAAATAAATGCCACGTGATATTGCGATGTTCTTATTCCGAAACGAGAAAATATGGTGGTGTTTTACGGATGTAATTGTTCCAAAATAACAAGTGAGGCGATGTACGTATAACGTCACAATATGGCGCGTTCGCGTAATGTTTATACTTCGACCATTCTAACAGCCTGAAAACACTTCACTCGACGACAGCACTATTATGGCGGTTTAATGTTGCCGGCAACAATAAAACGTACTTAGAATTTTACGTCAAGTGTCCAATGTCGATGCCCGCCTGTAAAAAAAAAAAAATTCTATTTTCTCTGCAGATTTTCACAGAAGTAACCAACAGCCCGATTTCAAGGTAATCCGTCTAGTGTTCCGACAGACGGACGGACAGAACGAAGATATTAGGCGCTTCCTCCCCTAACAGCCCCTATCTGTAACACCTCACGTTGCCACACATAACGTACAAACTGAGAACCGAAAACAACAGAACACAATGTATAGCTTCTTGGCGCTGGTCACCGTTTAACACCTGTTTGTTAGGAGCTCACAACGACCCAGCCACACACGAAATAACAGCTGCATCACACAACAACAAAAAATGTCCAAATAAAAGCTGTAGACCTTAGTGACACCTAATTACGATTCAATGCTCAACTGATACAACACTAAAGCACTGCGTACAGTAATAAAGGCGTTGCGATAGAATTCTATATTTGGGGCCTTCAGTCTCGATAGACAAGATTCTCTCCTGGACCTTCATAGTTATGTTCTCAAGCAAAGTGGCAAAGCACTGACGATACATCGTACACCTGTGCCATTCTGAATACGAAATGCAACATACATCACGCGTTAATCCCCGAACCAATCAGCCGGGGACTGCAATGGGTGTCAGTACGATCCATCTATCTGAACTGAGATAACTGCTGTTGCTGTTCTATACGGCTTGCCCATGTTTATTACTCAGGTACAAGGGGACCATTAGCTTCGTCATGTCTGTCTGTCCGTCCGCATGGAACTCGGCTCCCAATGGAAGGATTTTCATGAAGTTTGATATCTGAGTATTTTTTAAAAACTCAGTCGAGAAAATTCAAGTTTCATTAAAATCGGACAAGAATAAGGGGCACTTTACATGAAGACCAATACACATTTCTGTTTATACTTCGCTTTCGTTGTTAGAATGAAAAATGTTTCGGACAGAAGTCGTAGTGAAAATCGGAACACACATTTTAATTCAGTAACTTTTTCCGGAAATCGTGCCGTTTATGAGATAATGTGGAAAAATACTGCACAGCCTTACAGGCCAGAGGACAAGATGGCGCATGCGCATTGCATGCTGGATACATAAGGCTACTCACACACACACACACACACACACTCTCTCCCTCTCTCACACACACAACACACACTCTCACTCACTCACTCACACACACACTCTCTCCCTCTCTCACACACACACACACTCTCACTCACTCACTCACACAACACACACTCTCACTCACTCACTCACACACACACACTCTCTCCCTCTCTCACACACACACACACTCTCACTCACTCACTCACACACACACACACACACTCTCTCTCTCACACACACACACATGTACATACATACACACACACACACACGCCGAATATGCGACAGACCTACTTATTGCTTTCCACTGCAACTACGGTTGCACGAACGCGCCTCACGAACACTGTCTCGTTCCTTTGTACTGTGTACTGTGAACAGCTCTAGCAGAAGAGTCGAATGATCTTCCCCACCAGTCGGTCGAACCGTAACGCAGAAGTTCGCAGCATACACGCGTTGTGTTGGAAACTCGTATTTTTAAAGAGTTAGGAACATGCGTCCGATTATTGCAGTTGGGACAGCAATAAACCAGTCGTAAGTGTACAAAGAATCAGTATATACCTTGATAAAACGCTTCGCTTTCGTGAGCAGCCCTAGCGTAGTGTGTCGGGATGCCTCTGGTCCCAGCGGCACCATCTCTTTCAACTTCTCCAGACAGTTGCGTAGGTGGGCTCGCCTGAAACACACCGTTCCTTAATTCAACTACAGAAAAGAATATGACACACAAACAATTATGAAATAAAGTGAACTGCCAACTTGATGCAACAATGTAATTTATTGAAGTTTCTTAGTTCGACAAGTTTCGGGCGTATACGCCCGAAACTTGTCGAACTAAAGAAACTTCAATAAATTACACTGTTGCATCAAGTTGGCAGTTCACTTTATTTCATGATGACGATGCACGGTCAAACAACCCTCAAAACACAAACAACTGTTCCCGCTCACCACCAAAATATATCCTAAACCTCTACTAGTACACCTGTACAGTCAGTGCCCAATGCACAAAGCAGTACGTACAATCACCACTGGGATGTAGTACTTCAGGATTTCAAAGGGTCAGCAGTTTCGTAACTTGCACTCTTTACTAAAGGATGGACAGAAAAAGGATGGTGATATGCGTGGAACATGTAGCACGCCCAGTTGCGAAAAGAAATGCGTAAGAAATTTTGGCGGTAAAACAAGAAGGCACAGATGGGGGGATATCACAAGGTATCTGAAGTTAGAAATGGTCTGAAGATGTGGAATTTGGTTCAGAATTGTGACCACTGGCGGAGTGCTGTAAGCAAGGCAATGAACACGATTTCCGGTTCTCACAGCGGTTGTAATTAAGACTTGAATCTTCCAGGTAACGAAGCCTCGCATTCCACGAAAGCGGCGACGTTACGCGTACCTTCGCCAGAACGAATGTTCCACAGAGTCAGCTGCACGTCCTTACCAACACGAAACTGTTTCGTGTATCTTTTATCGTTATGCTGAAAACAGATTTGGGTAAAAAAGATAAACACCATGCCGTACTTCCGACATTTCAACAGCGCAATCCCAAACTATTCAAATGATTATATTTTTAGAATGTCGTTGTGCAAACCGAGTCAGCACCGTGGGAACTGAACCGAAACTAAGCAGTAGTTGTACGTTAACAAAATCAACAAAGCTCCGAATACCCTGCCGTAGGCCTATTGAAATTCACGTACACCTCAACTTATTTGCACATTACCACATTATATGCACCACCAAAACAATTTATATACCCAGTTCACGTAATTCACGGCAGAAGGATAACAAGTCCGGCCTAAACTTGGCGCGCTCCCCACCTTTCCTGGAAGAAGACCCATTATTATACGGATCCATGCTATAAAGGCTACTTCCCTCAACGTAATACTTAAATACCTCAACCTCGCAGAGTTGGCTTGTCACCGCACCTGCCAGCTCAGAACAACGCCTCTTGTACTCTTTCCGCATCTACCCATTACAGAACAACTCTTAAGCATTATGAAAGATATCGACAACTACAGGGCGTTAAAACAGTGCATCAGCGACGGTGTTTTACTATTCTGTTTGCAGACAATCTGCATAGGTTTACAGGTTGTGGGGGCGCACGCAGTTTTACAGCCTTTGTTAAAAACACCGCCTAGCGGTTTCTGCTTCACGTAACGTTCTCGAAACCCAAGTACGAAACATTACATGATTCGAACGTCGCTTACAGTGTGACTAAGTTGAAGGATGTGACATCCAACGCCCTTTCTATTATTTATTGCCTTTCCGACGCGTGGTAGTAAATTTTATAAATACAACATAAAATATTAAAACACGTAGCCCTATCACTTCCTAGCCATAAAAATCAGTTGGAACTGACTTCTTTATGCATTGTACCGCGTACGGTCCCCAAGCAACCCACAGACAGAATACCAGAAAACGAAGGCACAGAAGCACTACATTCTTACTTACTTAATCACTCACTCCGTGGTGCAGAGTCCTTCTTGATAAGCTAACTAGTTTGCAGCTAGTCAAGAAATTTCCCACATTTCACGGAACCCGAAGGTTCATTACCGCACTCACAAGCGTCCGCCACATGTCTCTATCCTGGGCCAGCCCAATCCAGTACATATACCCACATCCTACCTCCTGGAGATCCATCCTAACATTATCCACCCATCTACGCCTAGGTCTCACCAGTGTCCTCCTTCCTCCCGGTTTCCCCACCAAGACCCTATACACACCCCTCTCATCACCCATACGCGCCACATGCCCAGCCCATCTCATTCCTTTCGATTTTATCACCCGCAATCTATTGGGTGAGGAGTACAAATAATTTAGTTCCTCGTTATGCAATCTCCTCCATTCCTCCGTTACCTCGCCCCTCCTAGGTCCAAATATTCTCCTCTAACACCATGATCTCAAACACCCTCAGCTTCCTTTCCTCCCGCAATGTCAACGACAAAGTTTCACACCCATACAAAACAACAGGCAAACTTGTAGTTCTATTTATCTTGATCTTTAAATTTTTGGATAGCAACCTGGAAGACAAAAGATTCTGCACCGAATGATGGCAAGAATTTCCTTACCTCAATCTGCTCTTAATTTCTTCCACAATAGAATTGTTATTTGTTAAAGTTGTTCCCAAATATTTAAACGCTTTCACACTCTCGAAGGTACTATTATCAGTCCTCACGCTGTGAATTCGTCCTGCATTCTGATCTCGAACCATGACCATGTATTTAGTTTTATCTGCACTTACTTCCAGTCCAATCTCCCTAGTAGTAGCTACTAAAGCTTCTGCATTTTCCTTCAGAGTATGTATGCTTCCTCCCAGTTTATTAACTTCATCGGCATAAGCCAGAAGCTGATGTGTACCATTTAGTTTCAAGCCATCCTGGTTTACCTGAACCCTCCTAATGGCGTACTCTAAAGCAAAATTAAAAAGCAATGGTGACAGAGCGTCTCCTTGTTTTAAACCATTCATAAAACGGAACCTGTCAGACACATTCATGCCTACCCGGACTCTGCTATATGTTTCAGTCAGACTCATATTTACGAACCTTACAAGTGTCCTAGGGACACCAAACTCAATGAGAATCTTATATAAGACCTCTCTCCTAACTGAATCATAAGTTTTCTCGAAGTCTATAAAGAGATGATGAACTTCTTCATTGTATTCCCATTTTTTCTCAAGTATCTGGCGAATGCAGAATATATGATCAATAGTCGAACTGTTGCGTCGAAAGCCACAATGATGATCCCCGATAAGTTCCTTCGCATATGGAATTAACCTTGAGAGCAGGATGTTGGATAAAATTTTGTAAGTTGTTGGCAAAAGTGATATGCTTCTATAATAGTACAGTCTGTTTTATCCCCCTTCTTATGAATAGGTACTATGATCGACTCCTTCCACTCTGCAGGCAGTTTCTACTTCTTCCAAACAGAAGTAATAAGTTTACCAATCTCCAAGCAAAGTGATCTACCCCCGTGCTTTAATCAGTTCTGCCGGTATTTGGTCAATACCTCGCGATTTGTGACTTTTTAGCTTGTCAACAGCCAGCTCAAACTCAGAGGCACTTGGCTCAGGTACTAGTGGTTCTGCTGTGTGTATTTCTGTCTGCCCAACATCCTTAACCCCATGCACTTTGAATAGCTGGGAGAAATAGTTCCTCCACCTAGCCACAATAATGTGGGAGTCTGCCACCAAGTCGCCGTTCTCATCCTTTACTATATTACATCTAGGCTGGTACCCCTTCTTAAAGTCATTGATACCCCTATACAAGTCCCAAATGTTCAGGATCTTACTGTTAGTTTCAAGTTCCTCAATTTTAGCTCTCAGATATGCCTTCTTTTTTTCCTGAAATGTCTGCTAACTTCACGTCTTACATTGTTCAGAATATCTACATTGCTTTGGCTTGG
>Ga0131853_10020825_pt1 | contig 11906 bp, 5 predicted proteins | sample TergutLab28metaG_FD_92764 | JGI IMG/M metagenome (GOLD analysis project Ga0131853, IMG submission 92764) | Labiotermes labralis P1 segment gut microbial communities from Petit-Saut dam, French Guiana - Lab288 P1 (version 2) (version 2) | ecosystem: Host-associated > Arthropoda: Insects >...
CACAATATTGGGTGAGGAGTGCAGATCATTTAGCTCCTCGTTATGCAATCTCCTCCATTCCCCCGTTTCCTCGTCCTTCCTCGGTCCAAATATTCTCCTCAACACCATATTCTTAAACACCCTCAGCTTCCTTTCCTCCCGCAATGTCAGTGACCAAGCTTCACACCCATACAAAACAACAGGCAAAATTATAGTTCTGTGCATCTTGATCTTTAAATTTTTGGATAGCAACCTGGAAGACAAAAGATTCTGCACCGAATGACAGCAAGCATTTCCTGACCTCCATCTGTACTTAATTTCTTCCGCAATAGAATTTTGATTTGTTAAAGTTGTTCCCAAATATTTAAACTCTTCCACCCTCTCGAAGGTACTATTATCAATCCTCACACTGTGAATTCGTCCTGCATTCTGGTCTCGAGACGATGCCCTAAGTTCGCCGTTCCCGGTGGCCGTGCGGTCTGAGGCGTAGTTCTGCGGTCTTTCGCCTGCTGAGATTGTGGGTTCGAATCCCACCGGGAGCAAGGATGTTTGTTTTGAGTGATGTGTGTCATCAGGTTGAGATCTCTGCGTCGGGCTGATTGCTCATCCAGAGGAGTCCTACCGACTGTGGCGCGTCCACTGTGTGTGGTCTAGAAACCCAAAGAATGAGGAGGCTCTGGTATGCGTTGGGCCGCAGCGCCGCGGGAAAAAAGTCTTAATACATATTTTGGCACGACGAACCTTTGCATTGTTTGTGTTTTGAGCATGACGATGGGAATTAAGAAAAGGCAGTAAGTGGAAGTATATTCTGTGCTTGCGTTGATCAAGTTGTCATGAATTATATTTGTTCTCACATTCTGGAAATTGTATGTGTTTGATAGCCTTACTTTGTGTTTTGTGTCACACACCTGCACACTGTTAGTGGCGGGTACCAAGAAGCTGCAGAAAACGTATCTAATATTGTGCTATAGTGACTGCACAGCACAAACCTAACAGATCCAAGTGATGAAGCTCCACGCGGAACAAAACCATCTTCTGAAGGGAGGATGAATTCTTGAACTGTTTGACTTTCTTTTGACTTGTGCAAGACAGCCTTCATTAGGCGACGCCGCTGTTAGGATGCGTGTGAAATGTCCACAGCAGGTCTGCCGTCCTGCAGTCTTTCCACTGCCCACATTAACTGCCATGTTACATATCCTGTAGATGCCAGCTAATTATTGAAGTAGTTGGTAGGTCTACATTCTTGTTAATTTTTCATTCATTCATTTACTTTGAACCGCTGTTGAACTGTACCGCAGATTAGTATAGGGAATTTTGCTAACTGCAGAGGTATAGTGCTTATGTGTAATGTATTTATTGGGAAATATTTTATTTTGTTGTGTTGTGTTGTGTTGTACTGTATTGTATTGTATTGTATTGAGTGATACTGTGTTTTACTTTACTTTGTTTTATATATTGTTGGATAATTTTTGTTATGCCCTTTTGGGTGAGAGGCTACGTACCCTCTTTACAACGTGTAATATATATATATATATATGAGAATTTGTAAGTTTTCAAAATGCGTCATACTTTGCACTGTACGTACAAAACAGAAAGAAGCCATTGGAAGTAAGATTTGAGGATAAATACGGGGTGACGCAGTAAAGCTGGTGTAATACGGATAGAGGTTGTCTGGAGGCATTCAGCATCTGCATAAACTTCGTGAGTGTCCGCGTATCTGCTTGTTATGAAAGCACAATAAAGTATGAATTATAAGCGAGCTAGTGTAGTGTTTCTGTTTGAGTTGTGTGTCTGTCAGTCGGTCGGAACGTAAACAGCCGTTTCATTGCCTAGTCACCTTCTACCTACCGACTCTTTCGCTCAACCAAATCCTTAAACAGGCGTTAAATAAATCATACGTCTTGCTGTTGGCATTACGTTTAATTTCGTGCCAACCCACGTTGCTGGTTTCACTACTTTAAATTCATTTCCACATCAGTCCGTGCTGTATTACGACATTTTTATTTCAGCAGTAAAGAACGCCAGTTCTGTGACAGGGGCCAGACTGTAATTCGAAATAAAGAATGTCGTGTCTCTGGGCGAGGGAACACGACCGTTGCCACTGTACGAGACAGTCTGAGCACAAAATGGCGTAGCATGGAGTGAAGTCATTCCTGAGCGGCAGCAACAGTGACACTTCGTCTGTTTTGTGACATCCGGAAGTTTATTGTCTATTTATTAAGCCGTCTTATACATGTTAATTAACGCGATTCCTGACGGCTGTGACGATGAATACGAGTGAGAATGGAAATAGTGAGTTTGTGGAAATATTAGCGTTTGAGGATAAATTCAGTAAAGGAACGGAGACAATAAAAACCTTTTAAAAAGAAATAAATATTAAATAAAAGAATACACAAAAACAGGAGAAAAGGAAGATGCTTGAAAGGAGTAAAGAGGAATATGTGAAAACTTAAATGCAAGATATGGAATAAAAATGGTGGAAGAAAGGGGGTGGGAGGGAGGGGAGTAAGGAGAGAATGGTTGATGGTATGGAGAGAGTATAGAAGGAAGTTTTAGTGTACTAGATTTGAGGCGCTTATATCGGTACTGATAACGATATGAGTGTACTGAGTGAGACATGACACAGTTCACATTGGTATATAGGTACCAGCGTTTCTGAGCAGCTTGCTTCCTCCATCTTCAAGGCAATAATCTGCTTGCACTAACCTGAAGATGATGGTGGGAACCTCCTTAGAAATTTCGATATTTGTATGTTTGCCTACACGGCGTAGTATCACAGAAAACTGGAATGTTTCAGATTTCTACCTAAGTTGTTTTAAAGTGTGGAGTCTGCTTAGAATTCCGCCACTTCCCTGTACCCTGGGTGTTTTCCCAGACTTGCTGCTTTAACATAACAAACACAAAGGCAAACCGTAACATTGGACATTGATTTTAGAAAGAGCACCCTGTATCTTGCGCAAGCAAATGTCACATAGCACTAATTCTGTTAGAGTATTCTTCTGCCACTTGCAGAAACAAGTGGAACTGGTCTAGTGCCTAATTATTTGTTGGAGAGCGGTTTATTGGACAGATCTAATCACGTTAGAAATGATACCCACAGCTTTTACAGATGTAATGGGAAGTGGGGTGGGTTTTATAATTGGATGATATTTGATTGTTCGCTCTGTAATGGAATTTCCTGCTTTCGAACGTCCGTCCGCCCTTGAGGCCTCTTTACATGGTTCCTGTTACCAGACATATGGCTCTTTCTGATTCAAAGAGAACAGAGACCTGGATTAATTGAATCAGTTATATGGAACAGGAAGTGCGTATGTCTATCAACCATTTGTTATGTTCCCTTTTGCAGCTAACCGATTTAGGTGTGTTTATTCCTTGATTGGATTTACTGTATTAGGCTGAAGAAAGAAACACAGCATTAAGCGGACAGTTCACATTGTTTCTGGGAGTGTCAGGTGCGAATCTGGGTGAGTGACCAGAATCGTGGCTTAGAGTTTGTGTGGTTGTCTTCAGTCTCTCCATAGATGAATATGGAAAATTAATTAAAATTACTTAAACTAACCAATTAAAAACTAATAAAAATTAATAGCTATCCAATTAAAAAGGATTAATTGAATAAGTAAATCATTTCTCGCTGAGCAGCTTTACATAACCACTCCTCTGCAACTATAGCACCGTGTTCGGCGCCCCTGGAACAGAGACACGGCTGAAGAATCGATTTGGAATCGGTTCTAATGCATATCGCAGTTACATTAGTTTTGTACTATTAACTTACATTTGCGTGAACGCGATGTTTCTTACAAGCTTTTCCAACAATATTTCATTTCCATTGCATGTTTTTTCCATCCACGACAAAAGTCCAGACAAAGCCACCCTCTGCAATTGACCACCTTGACCTCAGTGTCTTGACTTATGTCATATTTTGCTACCTGATACCACCAATACCACCAATACCACCAATACCACCAATACCACCAATACCACCAATACCACCAATACCACCAATATCCACAGTTTAGCGCTGATATTGACATAATACAGAACAACAAAATTATTCCCACAAAATATATGAAATTGGCTGGCTGTGTCTAAATCAGGTGCACTGATCACAAAAATGTCCACAAAAATCTGTAAGGCGCTCACGTCTTCAGTTCTGAGTAAGTGCAAGACGTCTGAGGGAACTGGGCAGTATCAAGTACTGATGTAGGATATATGACAATAAACTTATATTCTGTAATAATATATCACATTTTCGTTTCTTGGTTACGAAAAATTGTAACAGTGGGAAGGGAATGTAGCATGCAGAGACGTTGTTTGGGCTCAACAGTAGTCACTAATAACAGTTTCTTAGAGATTTTGAAGTGATACGAAATGTTATGTACGTCTGTGCTCTGTACCTGTTGTGATTAAGACGGCAGAGCAGAACACGTTACTGTAAATGGGGCAGATACTTCGTGGCGTCAACGAAGCGGACGGTCTGTGGTTCGATATAACGGCAGGTAAATGCTGGAGTGTCCCTCGTCACGTTTGAGAGACCATTCGTGTTGTGAATAAAATGCCTTTTGACACGCATCTGTCTGTCTTCCTTCCAAACAGGTGAAATCTGTCATCAGAGCCATGCCATCAGTCCGTACCAGACGTACTGACTTCACTTAGAAATAACGCGACAGCCCTGAGTGCTGCCAGGCACTGGGCTTTTTCAAGGTAGACGGAGGGTCGCACACTTTCCCTGTCTGGACAGAGCAGTTCCTCTCGAATTGTAGCTGTGTCCGTCTTTCGTATTGGGAATGGAACCCAGGATCTTCCAAACACTGCGCATTTCCAGTCTTCCAACTCAGTCGCTGTGTGTCCTCCATGTGCTGCTCTAAACACACCTACACTAGCTTATGTGACAAGCACAAATGTTTTGTTACACCTGTGAGGCAAATTTTGTTCAAGAAATTTCAACAGCTGTGTCGTGTTTGGACGCTCTGAAAATTGCTTAAAATGGATTGATCTTCAGGTGGGAAAATGTGAGTTGCTACATGTTTGTATCTTAAACATACAACAATGGCACCTGTCGTTAAGACAGCTGTTGATGTGGATTAATAACTGCTTCATTGTCGCTCTCATTTAGTCCTTCAGGCGTCTTGCATAAAGCGCACCTGTGAGCAGTGTATAGAGTATTGTTGACGTCGTTCTGTGGCAGTCGCTTCCCTGTCGTGTACATTCATTGACATTACGTTTCCTCTGTGTGAATCACAACTGCAAGTTCTCTGTCTCTGTGAAAATGAACTTCTTTCGTTACTGCCATCTTTGGTCGGATGCTTCATCTGACACGTATTTCCCGTAGGAGTGCGGCAGATGCTGACCCTCGTACGTCTTCGGATGTGTTAGTTACTGCAGTGGCTGTTACGTTTAGGAGGCTGCGGATTGCAGTCTGTCTGTCTGTCTGTCTTATTGTGCTGTGTCCGCAAGGAAGTTTAGGTGTTTATAATGTGTTTAATTTGTACGGTTGTTTTTGGCCGTAAGGTAAATGTGCCCAGTTACGTGTTGGGTACGTCAGCTAGAAGAGTACATTTTGACAGAATAGACACCTAAGGTGAAGAGAAATTTATCCACTGCAAATGAAATTGTAACTCGTGACCTAACACCTGAAAGAATGCAGTGGACACATGTGTGTTGGGTGGAGGGTTTACGAGTTTTTTTGAAGCACCTCTGATTAAAATCCATTTCCCGGAATACAGAAATTAGTTGAACAAAGAACGTTCTTAATCTATAGACTTGTTCAGACGGCACGACTTCAGCTTCTTACAGCAAACTGTAATTTAGTGGCACTGGGAACACCACCTTAACATGTCCTGGACTTCAAACAGTCCTGCAGGCCTCTGAGGCAATTGCACTAGGACCATGGTGAAATTTAGCAACGACAGTTTGCATTTCCCATATTCGAGGCTCTCACAGCGGTGGTGTTTAGGATTGAGTACTTCTGGAATATTACGTCATTGTGTCTGTGTTTACCGACCTTTCGAGGACCGCAACGTCACATCCAGAACAGGCCTGAATGCCCAATAACGCATTTCTCCTGTTAAAATGCGTCAAATTTTAAAATATTTGCAATATTTCCAGTAATGTTTCTGCGGGGACTGAGAGAAAAGTTTGAGGATCATATATAATGTGTGCTTGGACCGATAATTTTGAGTTTCACTGTGGTCTCACTTGACAGCAGTGCCACTTTGTGTCACCAAACGGTAGTGATGCACGAGGCAGCGAGCACTGTTCACCTGTTTCAGACTATTACTGCAGCACTTTTCTAGACAGACTGAGGAAACCTACTTTCTTTCGCTGTGGCAGTTCGAACCGAGTGTTGCCATAACACGCAGTAGGAGTGCTAACCGTCGCACCGAAACGTCCGCACAGTCACATTGCATTGTACAGAAATTGTAGGTTTGTGATGAGAGGTTTTCGGTACTTTTCCTTTGCCCTGCCGGTATTTCTCTAACGTGTGGCCTGACGTCCTCACGCAATCTTCTTGGTGTGTGTCGTGTGGTTAATGTTTAGAACAGCTGAACGTCAGTTATCGCCTCTCACATATTTCGACAATCCCGACTGTCAATTGTTTCCTGCATATAAAGAAATTTTAAATATTAAAACAACATTGGCATATCATATTACAGACTTCTGGTGCATTTGGGTCCTTTGGCACTTTTCAAAACATAACAAAATAGATTTGAAAAGTTTGTTAACGAGACACGACATTTTACATCATAAATCATACATTTTCTTCCTCAAGAAGTTACCCATTATTTCGATTAACCAGAACATCGCCCCTCCCTCCCTTCTGTAACAAATTATTCCCCGAGTCCTGTCGCTGCTGTGATGGCTCTGTTACATTCTTGTAATGGCATTAAGTCAGTTTCGAAGAACTATTCTTTATTATGGCTGCTACACTGAAGCTATATTCAATTCCAACTTTTCGAAGTTAAACTTAGTGTGAAACTGTAAATTGATGTAATGTCGAAGTTGTAAGGTGCCAGTTATGACGCAGTAGGAGCAGAGAAAGTTGCGGAGGGCGAGAGACAAGGACAGTTGTAACAAGCGCTCAAGTTTGCTGTGAAAATATTTCGGAAACAGAGCTGGCTTCATTTCTGCCAGTTTGGCAGGTCACTTTTTTTTAACGGCGAATTTCTTTATTTACTCGCATCCGACTGTAATTTTTCATTTTATTGATCCACAATATATTCCCTTTCTGTAACATTTTTAAGAGCGTCGCATGTAAATGATTGAGATAGGATTGGGAGGGAGCAAAGCAGAAGAACGGCAAGTGAGAAATGCTTACAAAATATTGATATGCAAACTTGGTAGATACAGATGATCTTGATATGTAAGAGTAAATTGGATGGAATTTACATTAAGCTTTGAGACATGGAGTGAGAAATTGTTGACTGGATGGAAGTTATGGCGACTGGGTCACTGTGAACTGTGAACTGGGTGATGAGATGTCAGGTTCAGTAGAGCCAGCAGTGTCTTCGGCAGAAGAAAACGCCAACTGCTGAAGGCGACATTAGACACTTGATTTAGAAAAATAACTACAATTGCGCTTTGCTTGCCAGAACAAGCGACAAACAAAGTGAGATTGACGTATGGGCTACCGGGTGTTCTTAAAAATATATTCCAAATTTTGGGAAAGATGCCATGGACTTATGTTTACAAAGCAGCCTGTCGTCACTGTGTGTTTCGACATGTTGTGGGCATTAGAAGGTCACTTGGGCACGGAGCAACGAGTAACCGACGGCCTGACGTAGAGGTTGGAATGAGGCTCATCGGGAGGCAGCTGTGGGCTGAAACATAAGAATATGTGACTGTACTTGTGGATTGTATCGCTTGTCAACAGAGTAAGATTTAGGCCCTTATTTGAGGAAGAAAGGCACAGACAATTGGGAAGTAGGCGGAACTCTGTGTGCTGCATTTCATCAGTAGAGGAGAGACAATCGGATCTGCAGTTGTCAATATGGAGTTCTAAATTAAATCTGCCGTGAAGAAGGAAAGACGAACTTTTGCAGAACGTCTGTGAGCTCCTATTTTTTGTGTAGTCTGGTACAAAGCCGTTGGTTCATTGGTGTGTTGTTTGTGTGTTACTCAGTTATGGTCTGTTTGTTTGGTTGGCCGCTGTGCATGCAATATTACGCTATTGTTGCCTTGTGGGAAGAAATTACTGTGAGACTGTACACAGATCATACCGCGATATTCCTTTGTCTTTTATTCGGGACATCCGAGGGTCATATTCTCTGGTTTTGAAGATTGTTTTTTGATCTCGTGGTACCAGCTACCCTATCACTTCCTCTCCACAATTCACAATTATTTTCAAAACAAATTACTAGTAATTAATTAGCCGCCAGGTTAGTACCAAACCGTATGATTGATCCATTAATCTTCCTACTTTTGTCGAAGTTCCTGCGCTGTTACATGTAACCAAACATTGTTGCATGTTCTAAGGGATCAATAACCCCCTCCCCACCCCACCCCCACAGAACCTGTCTGGTGTTTCTTCAGACTGTCATTCAAGTGGACATGTTTCGTGTAGTTTCCCACGTTGTATTTGGTCCCTTCTTGTGTGTCACTCACATTACACAGCCTGCTGCATTGCAACGCCTTTCCTGCAGCGCTTTACACATGCTGGAGAAAAACAAACAACATTCACGGTAGAGGGAAGTAGAAATGAAAAGGATTATTGTCGGTACTAAAATATGTCACATGTATAGTACACACATAACGGTACAGGCACATAAAGATACATGCACATAACGATACAGACACATAGCGGTATATTCACATAACGGTACAGGCATATAACGGTACATGCACATAAAGATACATGCACATAACGATACAGACACATAACGGTATATTCACATAACGGTACAGGCATATAACGGCACATGCACATAACGGTACAGGCACATAACGGTACAGGCATATAACGGTACAGGCACATAACGGTACGGGCATATAAAGGTACGGGCACGTAACGGTACATGCACGTAACTGTACAGGCACGTAACGGTACATGCACATAACGCTACAGGCACATAACGGTACAGGCACATAACGGTACAGGCACATAACGATACATGCACATAACGGTACATGCACATAACGGTACATGCACATAACGGTACAGGCACATAAGGTACACATACATACGGTACACATAATGGTACACACATAACAGTGTGCACATACGGTACACACACATACGGTACCCATAACAGTATGCACATACGGTACACACACATACGGTACATATAACGGTACACACATAACAGTATGCACATACGGTACACACACATACGGTACACATAACGGCACACACATAACAATGTGCACATACGGTACACACGCATACGATACACACATAACAGTATGCACATACGGTACACACGCATACGGTACACATAACGGTACACACATAACAGTATGCACATACGGTACACACACATACGGTACACATAACAGTACACACATAACAGTATGCACATACGGTACACATACACAACGGTACAAACATACGGTCTTTAAGAATTTCGTATTACTTCATAGAAACTGTTCAGTTGCAACGTTGCCGCTCATACACAAAGGAATGGGGCTAGCAAGATCGTGCGTGCGATTATGTTCTTAGTTTGCGAGCAACTGCTTGCGTTTTGCTCTTTGTTATTTCTACTGAATAGAGCCACATGAACAATGTCAATGTTTGAACCAGTCAATTACGTCACAGATGGAGAGATCATTTTTGTTGCTATATGAAAGTTCCATATGAACTATGAACTGCGGTACCTTCATGCAGTGTTACTATGACACCTTCAGGGTTTCTTTTAGTTACCGTATTGTTGTTCATAATTAGCGCAATGGGAATACCGGCAGAGCTACGTTTGTGTATACAGGTCAAATTTTGCAGTAGACTGTACAGTTAGCGGAGAGTAGCGGCAGTGGGCAGTGGTATGCTGCAGTCCACAGCATAATGCACTCTCACATATTTGCATATTTATGTGCTCTGCTGATTGATATAAGAGTCGGTCCTGAGATTTATGGCCGTAGCGCAAAAACATGCATCACTCCCGATATTCATCAAATGCCAGTGAATCCACCGGGTTTGATATTTATGCCAGTAGCTGTGCAGTTCCTCTGGGAGCCAGAATTCGGATATTCAGCCAGAGCGCTGGCAGTGGCTCTGGCTGAAACAGCAAGCAACCGCGAATTTGTTTGAAAGAACTAAGGCAGGCGCCTGTAATCAGCTGCACATCGCTCACCGTCACCCCACTGCCGCCATCCACTCGTTCTGTCTGCTCTACATTTCAAAGAGCAATACACCGTACTGGGGCGACGTTGTGTCTGAGCGGGTAGCGGCAAGGAGTGGAGCTAATTTATTTTGCAGGCAGTGCACAGCGTGTTGGCTGTGTGTGTCCGTCTGTTGTAGTCAAAGAACGGTTCTGAATATGGTATGAAGTAATGGTAAGAAAGTAATTCAAACAATATTGTGTACAGGTGATTAAATAACACTTGCATTATGCGGTGGTGAGTTGCAAATTGAAAAGCACCGAACAAAAAGGCGCACCTAAATATGAACAGAAAATTTGCATTTCTTGTTATAATGTAATGGAAATGTGTAGAAGAGCTGTCTAGAGAGTGCAAAGAAGAACAAATGTAAAAGCAAATAAACAGGTGTTTTGTTGCATTCAGAGTGCACAAAACGTGTTCACATTGTTCCGTAAACGAAATTAAATAATCGAATGATTAAAATAAGGTCAGTCAAACAATGCCTGTTGATAGGCAGGCAGTTGTGTTGTGTTGTGTTGTGCACCGAAACAAATCCTGTTCACTGCTGACATACCAAGCCTGCTGTTCCAAACAACGTTGATGTTGTAAGCCTGCTGTTGTTCCGAATTTGAGGTGCCGGGTTTGAATGCCAGGTCCTGCATTCCGAACCTCCTGCACGTAGCATCACTTAGAAGGAACTGCCAGTGTGATACGTCATTGGCTGAAACAGAAGGAACTGTGACGTTACAAAAGTAAGTGAGATGCAGTAATGTTAGCAGAATTGGGAAGTTTATTGAATGGAATGCAAATCGACCATCTGTCACAGTTGTCAGCTGACGTGTCATCAGAAGGACCATGAAGGTAATGATAACGATGATTGTGACGACGACGGTGATGGTGGTGATTATGATGGTGTGATGGTGATTGTGGTGATTATGATGGTGTGATGGTGAATGTGGTGATGGTGATATTGATGGTAATGGTGGTGATTATGATGGTGATTGTGGTGACTGTGATAGTGATAGTAATGGTGGTGATAGTCGTGGTGATGGTGATGATACTTGTGGTGGTGCCATGAGTGTCCTGCTATTTCAGTTTATCCCACTTTTGTATGTGTCAACAATCTAGCGTCTTTGTTATGTAATGTGGTTTTCGCACAAATTTCTGTGGTGGGAGAACAGTAGTGTCAATATATTGCTTGTTAGCTAGCGAACTGGGGTTCCAGTGTGTCACATATTCCAGCGGACACTGTCAGTGTAACCTTTCAATCAGCCACATTAAAAGCGACTTTCTTCCGGTCGGCCCCTGTCTGCACGTTCCGGGATATAACTTCAAAACAGACCCAAGTCAATAGCTTCCGTAACAGCTGTGCCATTCAACAGCATTTTCTCGTTCGCTCTAAAATGCACGCAGTTTATAAACCTGTTTCACTGAAGCAGTAAGCCGTAAGACATTACGTGTATTTAACCGCATGGCGCAGTGTAGTCCGCAGCTCCTTGGCATTCCTGCACAGACGGCCACGTAACAGGCGAGCTAAACAACTGACTGATTATTTACGTTATCTGCTTGACCCTCCCCTGCCTTCCCCCCCACCCCCCCCCCGCTGTCCCTCCACCCCACCCCAACCTTCCACACAC
>Ga0131853_10020826_pt1 | contig 11906 bp, 7 predicted proteins | sample TergutLab28metaG_FD_92764 | JGI IMG/M metagenome (GOLD analysis project Ga0131853, IMG submission 92764) | Labiotermes labralis P1 segment gut microbial communities from Petit-Saut dam, French Guiana - Lab288 P1 (version 2) (version 2) | ecosystem: Host-associated > Arthropoda: Insects >...
CTTACTGGAACTTACTAACAGGTACGTTGCAGCCGCAACCGGATTCGGCTGCAAGGGGCCGTTTCGGCGTCAACTGGGGAAAGTCAGAAAAGCGCCGGTCATGGCAGCGATCGGAAGCCGCGAACCGGTTCCGCCCGGCTGTATCGGGCAGTCGCCGGCCGACAGCGGGCGGTCGACAATGCGCTGGAGACGGTCAACAATCATCGTGACTACCGATGCCACGCTCGACAACCGCGAATGAATAAATTTGAAGTCACGCTTCGTACAGCCACTCCCGCCGACGAGTCTTTTCTGTTCGATTTGCGTAGGGCGACGATGGAGGAGCATCTGGAACGTGCTGGCGAGCCGACCGACGAGTATGCTCATTGGGAGCGTCTTCGCTACCGCTACAGCGACGCGTATGTGGTTTGCTGCGGGTCGGAAAGACTCGGACTCTTCAAATTCTTCCGGGACCCGGACGAATGGACCATCGTCCAAATCCAGATCCTGCCCGAACATCAAGGCCGCGGTATCGCGGCCCATCTGCTCGGTGATTTTCTACGACAGGCAGACGACGCTCGTGTCCCCGTCAAACTCAGCGTGCTCAAGGGAAATCGGGCGATCGGCCTTTACCAACGCTTTGGGTTTCAGGTCATCGATGCGACTGACACGTCGTTTCAAATGAGGCGGGGGTGATTGGCGGTAGCCGGTCAGCGCTCTCACGCACGTGCAACGAGCGAGCCCTTTCCGGCTCAAGCGTGCGAGTCGTCACGGAGCGCAGTCCGCAGTACAAGAAGATCCTCAGCGGCGCGCAATCGCCACGCGACTGCACCCATTTCCTCAGCGAGTTCGATCGCTTCCAGTAGCAGCCCCTCAGCCCTCCTGGGTGCGCCCTGCAAGGAGCGGATCGCGGCGTCCACACGCAGCAGCTCCGGCAGGCACCACCGCTCGTGCTGCGCCGCTGCGCGCGCGAGTGCTGCTTCGATCGTCGCCCGTGCTTCCTCGACTCTCCCGCCCCGCGCGAGCGCTTCCGCAAGCATGCTCATGTAAATCGGGGCTCGGATGGCAGAGCCGGCAACGAGCAAATCAGAGATCGACTGGTCCAGCAAGTCAATCCCGTTTTGCTGTCCGCGCTGAATCATCAATACGCTTCGCAAGCAACGACTCGACTGTGCCCAAAGCGTTAGTCTGCCACGCTCGAACTGTTGCTGTAGTAGGTCGATATAGCGCTCAGCATCGTCAATCCGGCCGCTCCAGAGTGCAATCGGACACGCGGTGAGCGACAACACGTTACACAGCGAAAGCGCGTGTCCCGATGAGAGCGCCTCCTGGACGGTATTCTCCGCAAGCTCAGCTGCCTTCTCAGGCTCCCCGGTCAACCATAGGAGCATTGCGAGCGTAGTCCTGGTCGCAACTGCGCGATTGATTTGAAAGTGGGCGTGGCCGACGCGCTTTCCCCCTCCCAAACACAAAGCCGACAGACGATCCAGCCGCGCCTTCGCTGCTGGAAAATCGCCGAGGTACATCTCGGCCGCAGCCAAAAGCCGTTCACCGTCTGGGGCCGCGGATTGATCGCTTAGCATTCGACAGAGTTCGCCGAAGAAGTGCAGCCGATGCGCTGCATCCGTCGGTCGGCCGATGTGAATATCGTAGACTGCACGTCCCCAGTGAGCCTTCAGCCGGCATTCGACTTCGCCTGAGCGATCCGCCAATGACAAGGCAAGATTCCATGCGTCATCCGCCTCCTTTGTCAAACCGCGCGCGTACATGAGCGAACTTGCCAGCGCGAGTTGCAGCCGCGCCTCGGCACCAATGTCGGTCAATCCGGCGGCGCGCCCCTTCGAGAGCGCACGCGACAAGTGCGCGATGCCCTCGTCAAGAAGCGATAAATGCTCCCACATCGGGATGGCCGCCACCGTGATCCGAACGCCCAGCGCGACTGCCCCATCGCTGCCGAACGCCCACGTCAAAGCACTGCGCACATCGGCAACTCTTCCAGCGGAATTCGTTAACCGTACCGCCGTAATGAAATCTTCCCAGTTGCCCCGCAAGCGTTCCAGCACTACACAAATATGCTCCGCATGGCGTTGCCTGATCTGATTGCAGTTCGGGTCATCGAAGAGCCGGTCGGCCGCAAACGCACGGGTACTATCAAGGAAGCGATAGTGCAGCGCGTCCTCCCGCGAGTCAGCGGACAACAGCGACTTTGATATCAGAGCGGCTGTTCCCTCAAGTGCCGCACTTGCAGGAACACCAGCCGCGGGCGCAACAGCGACGGCATCGTCCACGGTGAATGCGCCAGCGTAGACGGCCAAAGCCCGAAGGATGGCTGCTTCGTGCGCAGAGAGAAGCCCATAGCTCCATTCAAGTGTCGCGCGAAGTGCCCGATGACGCGCAGGCACCCTCTCAGTGCCATAGTCCAGCAAATCGAATCGATTCCTCAGCAGACTCAGCAGCTTTGCTGGAGCGTAGGTCACCGTCTGTGAGGCGGCGAGTTCAATCGCCAGCGGTATGCCATCGAGCCTGCGACAAATATCGACAATGGTCGAGCAATCGGTATCGACGAGTTTGTAGCCGGACGCTTCAGACGCTCGCGTCACAAACAGGTCGACAGCAGAGAAGCTGAGGACTGTGACGATATCGCCAGCTTCGATACCGTTCGCTGGAACCTCAAGCGGGTCGATCCTGAGCACTTGCTCCCGCGGCAAGCGCAGGGGTTCACGGCTAGTGATCAGGAATTTTGCGTTTGGGAGGCCCATAGCGAGCCTTTCCGCCGCTGCGGCGACGGCGGGAATCAGGTGCTCGCAATTGTCGAGCACGAGCAGCATCAACTGGTCTTTGATCGATCGCATCGTTGCACCGAGCAGATCCTCACTGTCCGAGCGAATACCGAGTTCGGACGCGATAGCCGATGCGAGGAATTGGGGATCGTTGACAGTCGCGAGATCGACGAAGGCAACGCAGTCGAAAAACTGATTGGCCAGACACTGAGCAGCGGCAATCGCCACTGAGGTCTTCCCGACGCCACCCGCGCCCGCAATCGTCAGGAAGCCGCTTTTGTTGATGCCGTTACACACGGCCACGACCTCCTTCGCGCGGCCGATCAACGGGCTCGCAGTCGGAAGTGGCATGTACCGTGCCACTGCCTTGTAGGTAATGGTATCCACGTGCTCTTGCCGCACGGGCTCCGTGAAGCGATAGCCGCGGACCGGGACGTTGGCGATATAGGTCTGCCGCCGGTCATACTTCTCGAGCACTCGACGCAGATGCGCGATATTGACCTTCAGGTTGCTGTCATCGACGATCGTGGTCGGCCAGGCTGCGGCGATCAATTCCTCCCTTGTGACGAGCGCACCCGCTCTTTCGACGAGCGAAGTGAGTATTGAGAGTGCCCTGCTTCCGAGATGCACGGGCGTCCCGGCATAGAAGAGAAGTTGTCGATCTCTCAGCAGCTCGAACGCACCAAATCGATAGACTGTCTCGCCGCCCATAGTCCGATATACCTCGCACTCGCTGGATCCATGCTCGACGTGCCAAACAACCCGTCGAAATGCGTTGTACTTCGATATGGAGTCGGTAAAAAACGGCAGGAGGCTATGGAGAGTCCTGGTTCCGCCGGCGGGCAGGATCGCCTGTTCAGTTTAACCAATACGACCATGTGAGGCGACCGAGCACGCGGCGGAGACAGGACCCGTGCGATCCGGCAAAAGTTAGGGGACTTCGCGCACTTGACGGCTTTGGGCAGCCAGGCGGCAGCTGAAACCACTCAGCAAGCGCGCCTGACGCGAGCGAAACGCCTATCGCGCTGCAATCCCCTGCGCTCCAGGCGGCACGCCGGTGACCGAGCCGACCGGTTCGAGCGTGCCGTCAGGCATCACGCGAAACCCACTCACCGCGCCGTTGCCCTCACGCACATAGAGGAATTTGCTGCGACTGCTGAGCGCCATGTCGAGCGGAGCGCTGAGCGTACCTGCAGCTGCATTGAGCAGGGTTAGCTTGCCGTCCGCGGCAATGCGCAGACTGCTGATCGTGCCGCTACCGGCGTTGGCCGTATAGGCAAACCGTCCATCCCCGGTTGTGACGAGCCAGCACGGAGCGGACTGACCCAGCGGGATCGACGCGCTGATCGAATCAAGAGTTTTGCCGTCCTGGACTTCGTATGAAGAAACCGAACCGGACCCGGCCTCGGAGACGACTGCGTAACCACGTGTCGTGAGGGAAAAACCGAACGGCGTGACGCCGTTTGAGGCATGAGCGGTGGGAGTCGAGGCGTAGCCGGTAAAGCCGACGGAATACGTGTCGATGATCTGCGTGCCCTTCTCGGTCACCAGCAATTCATTGCCTTCCGGCGCGAACCGGACCTCCGCTGGCTGGGCGGTGGTTCCACCCGCCAAGGGCCGCTGCGAGCCGGGTAACGCAACGAGGCGCTTGCCGAACGCATCGACAAAATAGCCACTGATGTTCGGTGTGCCGCCGGCATTGAGCACATACGCGATGGGCCCCTTGACCGTCACGCTGACGGGCATTTGACCGCCCGATGGCTTTCTGTCGAGCAGCGTCAGCTTGCTGCCGTCGATTGCGAAGAGCGAAACATCATTGCTGCCAGCATTCACCGCAAGCAGAAAGCCCGAATCCAACGTCAGCGCGCCCTGCGAGCCTAGCGGATCGGCTCCCGTTCCCGCGCCTTTTCCGCCGGTTTGATAGGTGGCCATGTAGGTCAGCGTTCCGTTTGTAGCTCGGGCATAAACGAGAACCGAGTTTCCGGAAGGCTGGTTCGACATGACATAGACTGCCCCGGGCGGATCGACCTCAGAAGCGGTTTGCGCAAAGCTGCTTGAAGCGAATCCCAGCGCTGCGGCGAACGCGATGGTTCGCAATGGAAACGATGAAACGTACGTGACAAATGACATGACGAACTCCTTGCCTGATAGACATGACTTCGTTAGGGGAACTGCCACTGCACTGCGCGCTCGCTCTTCTCTCGCAACATCGATCCCGAATGTAATCAGTACGCCGAATTAATTAAAACGCGCTCCTGACAGCATTGATCATCCTCCCGACCGCCTCAATGCGCGCCGTTGGAAACGCGTGCCGCGCCGATAATTGCTCCGTCCGCCGACTGGATCAGTATTGCCGCCTGTTCACCGGCCGGCGCCGCAGGTTCGAGCTTCAACGGAGCACCCGTCCATTCACCGACGGCTTGTATTGAGCGAACGATATTTGACTCCCTGAGCGTACGACCCGTGTTTTCGCCTCGTCCGACCTCGGTCACGTGGTCGGTGTCATATCCAACCAGCAAGACCCGACCATGGCCGGTGCCGGGCCCCACCGAGACTGATAGCGTCCCGCCGTGGCGCACACCGCTGACATCCACCCCTGCCTCGTCCGCTTTCTGTGCGGTCTCGATTGCCGCCTCGGCTGCATGTCGATTCGAACCCACGAGCCCCTTCTGGCCGTCGATCACCATTTCCGGCGTATAGGGACTCTGACCAAAACGCGCGCTGTACTCGGCCTGGCGCTGCGTGGCAGCTTCCAGCGAGTAAGGGTCACGCCAGCCAAGGCCGTCCCAGTACGTCACATGAAACGCGAGTGGAAGCAGTTCCGGACGCCCACGTGATAGCTCAGACAGGTAAGCGTCTGCCGGAGGACACGAGGAGCACCCTTCCGAAGTGAACAGTTCGACAACGACAGGTCTGGCAGACGCCGCAACAGGCGCGACAAGAAAAAGGAACGCAATAGCAACGAGCCGTACGGACATGACCGGTCTCCAGGACGACGGGGCTGCCTCTTAATTCGTTCGAGTACGCATCCCGGTTACAGCCGGAGGTACTTTATTTCATCGGAGAGATCACGGAAGAAGCGCGCCTCGCAAGTCCTTACGGATTGACGTGGCGCGCAGCGCCTGGATCGAGGAAACGGGGAAGCGATGCAATGGCAGGCTTCGGCAGCGGCACGCTGTAGAGAAAGCCCTGCGCAACCTCACACCCATGTGCATCGAGAAACGCAGCCTGCTCTATCGTCTCGACGCCTTCGGCAACAACCCGCTGCCCGAGGCAACGCGCAATGGAAAGGATGGCCTTCACGAGTTCGGCATGGCGCCGGTCAGTCGTGACTCGCTGCACGAACGTACGATCGATCTTGAGCGTATCGATAGGGAATCGGGTCAAATAGCTGAGCGCGGAATAGCCGGTGCCGAAATCATCGATCGCAATGGAAACGCCCATGTTCTCGAACGTCAGAAGCGCGCTCAGGACCGAGTCGTCCTCCTCGAGCAGCAGACTTTCGGTGATCTCAAACTCCAGCCACTCGGGCCGACAACCGGTTTCATCGAGGACATCCCTTACCGTCAGTGCGAGGTCGCGCGACTGAAACTGTCGCGCGGAAAGATTAATCGACACCCTGTGGCGCGCGCCGCTCCTGGTATTCCATTCGACGGCCGAGCGGCAAGCCTCGAGCAGCACCCAACGCCCGAGATCGACGATCAGACCTGTTTCTTCTGCAAGCGGCACGAACTGATCCGGGCGAATAAAGCCCTCGCCGGGACGATTCCATCTCAGCAAGGCTTCCGAACCGATGACTTCCGCGCCACGAAGCGTAACCTGAGGCTGGTAATACAATGCAAATTCGCCCAGATCGATTGCGCGCCGCAGCTCCGACTCGAGCGAAAGGCGCGCGGTGGCCTCGATGGTCAGGTCCTTCGTGTAAAAGCGAAAACCGCGACGCCCTGAGCGCTTCGCAAGGTACATTGCCGAGTCGGCATATCTCAGCAAGTCTTTCGCGTCGGTGCTGTCGACCGGATACAGCGCGATCCCCACGCTGCACGATACGAACACTTCTCTTCCATCGAGCAGGAAAGGTTCGTCGAGCCGCTTGATGATCATCGCGGAGATGTCCTCGACGATGCCGCGATCGGCAACCCCGGGCAGCAGAACGGCGAACTCGTCGCCACCAAAGCGGGCAACGGTGTCCTCCGGACGCACACATGTCACCAGGCGGCGCGCCGCCTCGCGCAGCAGCTCATCGCCGATCGCGTGGCCCATCGTGTCGTTGACACCCTTGAAGCGGTCCATGTCGATCATCATGACGGCCGTATAGCCGTCCTGCGCGCCGTTCGAGATGGCCAGACGCAAGTCTTCGTTGAACTGCACGCGATTCGGAAGCGCCGTTAGCGCGTCGAAATACGCCATCCGATGGATCTTCCCTCTGGAGGCGTGTAGTTCCGAGATATCCCGTCCCACGGCAAGGACGGTTTCCACCATGCCGTCCGGTCCCAGTTCCGGTGTCAACCGGATCAGCTGGCATAGCTCTCTGCTCTCGTCAGGCCCCCAGATCAACTCGAATTCCCTGTCGCTTGCCGTTGCGAAGACTTCCCTGAGCTGCTGCTCATAGAGAACGGACCCTGGCCCACCTGGATACTCGGCCGGCGTCCTGCCGAGCAGCGCTTGCGCCCCTCCGATGGCGAGTGATGCGAAAGTGGGATTGACGTAGAGGCGTCGGCAATCGCGTCCGTAACGGGCGACCGTATCGGGCGAGTTTTCGACGAGGGTTCTAAACTCACGTTCCCGGCGTGCGAGTCTCTCATCGAAACGCCGACGTTCAGTCATGTCGCGCGCCACGCAGAGCACACCCGCCACCATCCCTTCTGCATCGAACACCGGCAGGCGTCGAGTTTCGAGCAACGTCCGTTCACTGGTCGGCGGCGCGACCACCCACTCGTCGCTCACGCAAACGTGCATGGCATCGATTGCGGCCTTGTCGCGTTCCCGAAAGTAGTCCGCCAGCTCAGCATCGAAGATGTCGAAATCCGTTCCCCCGAGAATTTCAGCTTTCGACTTGCCGACAAATCGCTCGAAACTCTGATTGCAAATCAGGAAGACGCCCGCGGTGCTCTTCAACCACACCAAATCGGGGATGGTGTGCAGAACGGTCATCAACTGGGTGCGCGCGCCGGACAATTCGCGCGCCTTGTATTCGAGGCGTTCGTTGAGCTGAAGAATCCGCTCATATTGGGCACGCTGCTCGGACTCCGCCCGCTTACGTTCGGTAATGTCCAGAATGGCGCCAATCAAGCCGGCCTGATGGCCTTCATCGTCGTGGAAAACGGCCTTGCTGAATTCCACGTCGCGCACTTGTTTCTTTGCGTTCTGGACCTTGAATTCGTAGCGCTGGATCCCGCCTTTCGCAAACAGCTCCTCGTCCTTGGCGAAATAGGTTTGCGCCAGCTCGTGCGGACTCGTTTCGAATACGGTCTTGCCGATGAACCGCTCTTTGGGGACGCCAAGAAATTCTTCGAAAGCCCGATTGAGGTGAAGGTATCGCCCTTCCCTGTCTTTCGAAAAGACAGGAATGGGTATGGTGTCGAGCAGCGATTCGAGAAATGACTCGCGTTCACGGAGCTTTGCCTCCGCACGTTTGCGCGCCGTGATGTTGAAATAGATCGCAAGCACCCCGGGAGCCGCTTCCGAAGCCGGATAGCTTACGAACTGCACCAGGTAGTGTTCGCCGTGCATGTGCGGCAGGCCGTCGAACGTCAGTTCCAGCTCACGTGCAACGCCGGTGGTCGCGACTTCGCGAACGGTATCGAGGTACTGCTGCAGCGCCTGGGGTGAAAACATCCGGGCTTCTGCATTCGTCGCGCAGGCGCTTCCGGATGTGTCCCTCATCATCGCCAGGGCCGCGCTGTTCGCGTAGCGTTGTTGACCTTGCGCGTCGTAACGGATGACCGGCATAGGGAGGTTGCTGACCGGCTCGCTGTACTGGCTTTCTGCGTCCATTTCAGGGTTTCTCATGCTGTCAAAGAGAATGTGTGCTCGTACAACGCCATCTACGCACTCGTTCCCTCAATCGGCAACTTCAACAACGCGCAACACGGCATGCCATCCACCCGCTAACGGCAGAATTCGAAAATTCTGAAGTGCGTCGGGTGGGATCCTATGGACTTGCGGCAAGCACATGGCGCGCATTGCCCGCGAATTCGTTCCGCGTTTGCGTGAGTTATCGCGCATGTCTCATCCTGGCATCGCGCCAAACGACATCGATGTGTTATATAGGCGCGGTGCCTACTCTCGCCGAACCTGCATGCCGCTCTTCGATTTGCGCACGGTCATCCTGATGTCTTCCGTCATGCCAGGACTGATGGCAATCGCCTTGTTTTCGCTCGCCCGAAGCTTTCCTCAGAACATACGCGGGGTCCGTCATTGGGCATCAGGTGCGCTGGTGGTCAGCGTATCGGTGCTCCTGCTCGCGTTCCGCGGCAGCGTGCCGGACTGGCTTTCGATCCTTGTTGCGAACTGCGGAATCGTCTTTGGCACGGGGCTGGGACTCGTTGGCACCCAACACCTCTATGGGTGCCGACCCAGTTGGCGATTTGTCTCGCTGCTGCTCTTCATCGCCGCCGCCGGCATGATCTGGCTGTGGCTGGTCCATCCATCCGTTGCGGGCCGCACTGTCGTGATCACCGGGGTACTCGCGCTACTCTACGGCACGCATGGCGTGGTTATGCTCCGCCTTGGGCGACCCAGCCGCATGGCGCTTTTCGTTGGCGCACTGCTTCTTGCCGAATGCGCGGTCGCCGGCGCACGCTGTATCTCCGTCGCGCTTGCGACGCGGGGCCTGCCCGACCTCTTCCATCCGGAATGGATGCAGACGTTCTATCTCACCGCGGGTGCCGCATTTTCCTTGTTCGTGACAGTGGGCCTTCTGCTGATTGCAATGGAGCGGCTACGCACACAGCTTGAGCGGCAGTCGTACTGCGATCCGCTGACAGGTTTGCTGAATCGCCGCGCGCTCGCGCTCGCATTCGAAGAGGAACGTGAACTGGCGAAGCGCAATGGAGGCATGCTCTCCATGCTCCTGATCGATCTCGACCACTTCAAGCGGGTCAACGACGAGCATGGGCACGATACGGGAGACAACGTCCTGATCGACTTCGCGGAGCGCGCCAGTGCGGCAATGCCGCCGTCAGCCTATCTCACGCGCTGGGGAGGAGAAGAGTTCGCCGTATTGCTGCCGGCACTCTCATTGCAAAAGGCGCACGAGTTGGCCGAGGTGATCCGCACGCGAATCGCTGAGCCCGGCATCACGGCGCCTGGCATTCGATATACATGCAGCATCGGCGTGGCCTGCCTCGCCGCCGCCGAGGCGACGATCCAGCAATTGGCGCGCGATGCCGACAATGCGCTCTATCACGCCAAGCATCTCGGCCGCAACCGCGTTGAGATCTGCGACCGCGCATTTGCTGCCTGAAACAGACAAGCAGCCTGGTACTCAACGCAATCAGTTCTTCACCGGGAAAAACCAGAGATTGCGATCGGTATAGCCGAACTGTCTGATGATCGACCCCAGCGTTCCATCGGCGCGAAGTTCGTCGAGCGTTCGAGACACCGCGTTGTTCAGATCGACGTCGCCCTTGCGCAATGCGTAGCGCGCGTAGCCGTATTCCTGCGGTAGTGGCCTGTAGTCAGCCACCATTTGCATTGCGGCAGACGGATGTTGTTTCAGGAATTGCCCGATCTTGATGTCGTCTTCCATCGCAACGTCAATTCGCCCCGCGATCAGATCGGAGAACTCCGCCTCGTTACTCGTGTAGAGCTTGAGCTCCTTCAGGTCCTTGCGCCCTTCGAGCAACTGGTGATTGATGCTCCCGCGCACCGTGCCAACAGTATGGCCGGCAAAATCGTCCCACCCATGAATCTTCGACGGATTGCCACGCTGTACCGCGATGCCCGACCCGTACCAGTATGCCGGGCTGGTGAAGGCTACGACGCGCAGCCGCTGCTCGTTTTCGTGCAGGTTGTCGACGATGATGTCGGCGCGACCGGCGAGCAGTGCAGGAATCATCGCGTCGAACGGCACGATGTCCCACGTGACCTTCGTGATATTGAGCCGCTTCATGATTTCGCGGAAGATGCGCACATCCGCACCGTCGAACGTGTGCGTTTTTTCGTCCCGGAAAGTCGACGGCGGATCGGCGGCGATCACGAGCGTGATGCCGTTCTTGAGCGCGCGCGCGTACGAGCCGTCTCCGCCATCGAAGCGCACGTCGGTGATCGCCGTGCTATCCGCCGCATGGGCATTGGACAACAGCGTTGCAACACCCATTACTATCGATGCGAATGCCAGCGTAGCTTTGCGCATGAAACACCCCGAATTAGTTAGTTATCCAGATGTGATGATGTGATCCTGCCATTCGCCTTCGTACAGTTTTCCGCCCCTCGTGCGAGCGCACCGGTCATCGCGCACGCACTGCGGGACTCGCCGTGCGCGTGGTGCCCATCTTGCGCTCGAGCCAGTGCACGACCAGGGCGCTCGGCCACGAAAATGCCAGATACAGCGCGCCGACCAGCGTGAATATCGTGACGTACTGGAAGTTCGTCGACGAGATGATCTGGCCGGTGAACATCAGCTCTTTGACCGTCACGATCGACACGAGCGAGGTGTCCTTGAAGAGCGAAATCGCATAGTTGCCAAGCGGCGGCACGACGATACGGATGGCCTGGGGAAGCACGATCAGACGCAGCGTCTGGCGGCCGGACATGCCGAGCGCCTTCGCGGCTTGCGTCTGGCTCTTCGGCACGGCTTCGATGCCCGCGCGATACACCTCGGCGAGATACGCCGAGTAGTTGATCGACAACCCGATTACACCCGCCGTGAACGGAGCGAAGCGAATCCCGAATGAGGGCAGCACGAAATAGATGTAGAACAGTTGCAGCAGCGCGGGCGTGCCGCGAATGACCTCGATATACACCGATGCAATGGCTCTCGGCAGCCGTGCGCGGCTGAGTCTCGCGATGGCAAGCAGCAGTCCGAATGGCAGGCTGAGCGCGAGAATGCTGAAAGTCAGCTCGATGCTCGTGAGCGCCCCTTTGAGCAGATCAGGCAGATAGCTGCTCGCATCGTGCAGATCGAACAGGTCGAAAAAGGTGGTC
>Ga0131853_10020828_pt1 | contig 11905 bp, 12 predicted proteins | sample TergutLab28metaG_FD_92764 | JGI IMG/M metagenome (GOLD analysis project Ga0131853, IMG submission 92764) | Labiotermes labralis P1 segment gut microbial communities from Petit-Saut dam, French Guiana - Lab288 P1 (version 2) (version 2) | ecosystem: Host-associated > Arthropoda: Insects >...
GTGTGGCAGCATGTCATTGGTATGGTGTGTGTACTGTGGTGTGGCAGCATGTCATGGGTATGGTGTGTGTACTGTGGTGTGGCAGCATGTCATTGGTATGGTGTGTGTACTGTGGTGTGGCAGTATGTCATAGGTATGGTGTGTGTACTGTTTGCACTCAACAGAGCGAACAGTCCACATGCCATACCAGTTACATTCTGCCAGATGTGCATTTTAACTGTATTTATTAACATCCCCTCTAAATGACTATAGGGGACCGCGGTAGCACAGTGGTTAAGGTGCTGTGCTACAAATCGGAAGCTCGCTGGTTCGATCCCAGCTACTGTCAGTGATTTTTTATTGACATAAAATCCTTCCGATCGCATAACGGCCCTGAGGTCGACTCAGTCTCTAACAGAAATGAGCACCAGGAGCATTTCCTGGTGGTAAAGGCGGCCGGTGCGTAGGGCTGACAACCTTACCACCATCCTGTGCCGTTGTCACGTAATCTGGGAACCTTAACTTCCTGGAATCGTCTGGGCCACTCCAGGGCGGTAATGGGACTGATTTACCTTTTTTACTTAACAGTAAGATAAAGCTGTACTTTTTCCACGCCATGGACGCATATAGAGGGAGTAAAGGTACAGCTCCACTCATTATTAACCTTGATAATAGTTGCAGGTGAGTAGTCAATTTCAGACCTCGGTCGATTTACCTCCTTTCCTTTTTTGTTACGTCTCGGCGAATGACAGCCACCAGTTGGCCATCTGTGGTCTCGCAGTAGCCTTTAGTACGCTTTCTTTATATTTATTAGGAAATGTGGCATTATGGCTTTGTATCTATCAGTTCGTCCGTTTGTCTGACCGCCTTTAGTAGCTGAACGTAACTAAGAAGCTTAATATGAAAATCAGGGCACTGGAGACCACACAACTTCGCGTTTACAAATTTGATGTTTGTGTGACCGTGCATCATTCATACAATAATAAAAACAGCCAACTGGAAGCGACAGTAACAAATTTTATTGATAATTACAATGAGCTCAACATGTTTCGGGCGATAATTTCGTCCATCCTTAGGAGCACTAGACTGTGTTTACAGCTTGTGCTATAAAGCACCGACGATGCTGCCTGCTTGTGACCAGGATGAGTGGAACAGTTCCACCACATCCTGGTCACCAGCAGGCAGCATCGTCGGTGCATTATACCACAAGCTGTAAACACAGTCTAGTGCTCCTGAGGATGGGTGAAATTATCGTCCGAAACATGTTCAGGTGATTGAAATTATTAATAAAATTGTCATTGTTGCATCTGGTTGGTTGTTTATATTATTCTCTACATGTAGTTCTGTAGAAATGACATTCAAGTCATGAAATACAGGACATACAGTATCACTGACAGTCACCCGATGATCTGCAGTAGCTCTATCATTACAACAGCCACAGAACATATTTGTACAACGCGAACAAAATGTAAATGCACACAAAATAATTCATCAGCAGATTCAACCCAAATATTAGCACAAATATCGACCCAGCACTCACTATTTACACAAAGCACAGACACATGGCACGCTACAGATCCAAATAATGGAAAGACAAAAGGCACGTCCCTGTAAACACTGTCACTTGGAATTGCAGCCGGGTATAACAAAGTAACACGTTGTTCACTGCGGCTCATCACAATTTGTACAGAATCAGGCCACTTGTGCGTTTCTCAACATTCTAAAGCAGCATTGTTGAATGGTTTCAGTCGATGTATCCTTGGTCTCGGAGTGAAACTTCACTGCACCTTTTCAATGAATTGATATTTATCTCAAGACATCTTATTGAATACGGTCTGCATGACAAGAAAAAGAAAGGTTTTCAATTTCAACAAACTTTATTTACTTGATTGAAGACACCACGATGTGCTGGAATATACTAAAACAATATTTAATATACGTCAAGCACAACTATTTATATATATATATATACTGTATATACTCGTATATAATAAAATATTGATTTATATATTATTATTTTTATTATATTTATTATATATTGTATTATACTTATTTATATATACTCGCATATAATAAACTATTTATTTATACAGTATTATTTTTATTATATTTATTTACGCACAGCAAAACTGTCCGGCGTATTATGGCGTTTGCGACCGGCTGGTTCATCCCGCGCACCCTCGGTTCAAAACAACTTATTCAAGTCCGCTGGATATCTCCATTCTCTCCTCGGAGTCCTAGATGTCTTCGCTCCACTGGTTTGTGTTCCAGCGAAGCCTCTTTTTAAACTCTTCATGTCTTCATTCACCAAACGTGTTGCAGCAAACTCGTCGTTTTCATAAATATAAACGCAGTATTCAAATTTCACCCACACACGTCCTACGTGACTTGTATTCTAATACCTAAAATAATCCGTTAAACTCTGATTTGTACTGTTTCCAGTACTTCTTTACTTCACTCACTAACAAAAGATTTCGCGTAACTGTTTAAAAACTTTTAGATTTATCTTAACCCTGACCTAACGTGTTTACACGAACGGCTCACACAAGGAATTTCATTTTCTAAGTCATAGCTTTAAACTGTAAATGACATCAGGAAACATTTTTGCAACTTCCAGTAAGGCACGACGTTAACACAGGCATAACCCTCGCAGCATTACTATTACACATCAAGCGGAAGAGATGTTATCAAAAATCTATTTCGTTGACGATTCTGGATAATGTCAATTGTTTCAGAAGGATTTTATGTTTTTCATTCCGTGCACTATGATTCAATTACACTATGAAAAGCAAAAGGCACACAATCCGTCAGAATCACAATAATGGCATAATACGTCAACTCCTGCATGTTTCGGCCCTAACTGACCCATCATCAGGTCGTGCAAAGTTGCATAAAACAATTGTTTGTAACCTCTTTCTCATCTCCAGGATGTAACAGGACTGTCGCAAATTCATCAATTTGTGATTTATAGCAGATGGATATGTGCACAGTAACTGCAGCAGTAAACACATCCAAACCAACAGGCTGCTCTAATCACTGCGCAAAAACCCATCACCAAAAAGTGATCTCTAAACAACACGAAGCGTTTGAACGCATGTGTCAAGAAACGCTTAAAAGTGTCAAAAATAAGCAGCTGTGTCAGTGTTCAAAGTGTCACACTACCTTCATGTTGTTTGGCTGACCTGCACGGACGTGAACAGTGAAACGCCTACCTGCAACAAGAATTAGACAAGTTAAATTACGTATCATGCTTTATGCTGAGTCTAATTGAAAGTAAAAATTTATTCTCAGTAATTCCCTTATCAGCACCTAGTTTACTGTCAAGAAATTTTACAGAATCGTAACGTTTCCTAAATATTTTTTCGTCCAGTTAACGTTTTTGTAAAACGCAAAACGACATGACAGTTGAGCAAATCGATATTCACCTCCCAGCACGACTCGAAGATTCATTACGCTACAGCCACGTACATGACAGCTATGCAAATCAATATTCACCTACGGGAAATACCCGAATATCCACCACGGTTAAGTACATGGAAGTGTGTATGGAGGCAGGCCATAAACACATGAGCTTATTGGGCACAAAATGTGATATGTACGCTGAGAACTACAAACATGGTCACATTACGCATTGAGTTGTATGTTTTCCAAACCAACTTAAAAAATGGTTCAGCCAGTTCAGAAGTTACTATAGGGCATATATATATATATATATATATATATGGGAAATCGGACGGACATGTTTACACAATACGCCTATTTTTACTGACAATTATGTAAACAGAATAGTCATCACAATGGTTCAGACATAAGCAGACCACAGCTTATTTCGACATTCGACATGCCACTCAGAACATAGTTAAAAAATTAGAAAGTACGTTTAGAACAAGGTGATTTCAAAACGCGTCCCTGGAGAGGGAGGTGTAGAGGGGTACTTGGGAAGGATTAGACAAACCACCACATAAAGTGAATACATAAACGGAAAATATAATTCCGCTTTGATAACAAGTGAGCCAGGATAGTGTAGTCGGCAGAGTGTATCGCCACAGGTTGGACGATTCGGACTTCGAACCCTGTTGGGAACACGAGATTGTATCTTCTTCACGTCCATCCAGAACGGCTCTGAGGCCCATCCAGCATCCTTTACAATGCGTACCGGGGCTCTTTCCTGGGGACAAAATCGCCGTTAAGTGTTTCTGTCCAACCAGCCTCATTTAGCGATGAGGTTAAGAACGAGTGTAGCTATACCACTACTCCACTTCTGTGCCTTCGTGACACGTTACAGGGTGAACTTTACTTTCCTTTATTTCACTTTTAATATGAACCATCCACTGTACTGTTCAAAGACACCTTTTTGCAGACGACAGGACTGAATTACTACGTGCTCTTTGTTCGCATACAGCAGTGACATGAACATACGGCTCAAAATCGTCTTGGATAAGAAAATCGCTTTATGTATCTCAAGCTGAAAGCTCGAAATAATTGGTAAGACTTTATGATATGAAGGCTACGGTTTACTTCGAGTTACACATTGTGACCTTTGGTGCAGGTCGCCACGTTGTCTGTTTGGTAAATCCAAAGTTTTGGAAGAACATACACGCAGATCCACTGCAACCCCTGCATTACGAGTATACTGCGATAAAATAAAAATTTGTATGTATTTTCTAACGAGCTGTTGACCGTCAAACTGAACATCCAAGTTACCACTCAGACCAACAACGTTAGTTTTAGACATGTTCACACTTCTTGACGTTTAAAAATGAGCTAAGAAAACTTGATTCTCAAACGATTTCATCAAAACAATACATACCGAAACCCCGATACACCGATACTGTTGGTTCGCCGCAGTATGTGGCAAAGTATCAAAGGTGGCGGGAAATCGAAATACCGTGAAATAAGGAATTTCTATTCACAGACTTTGGTGGGTGTGGTATAACAAGACTTCACTGTATCTTAGCATATGCAACAAATGCGCATCACGGCCAGCAAAGTATAAAATAGAAACGCAACTGTACTTTCAGAAGAATAACGTTTAACTTAACATTCTGGTACTGTGATCTGTTGGGCGAGTGGCAGCACTTCGAAGAAAAACTTAGTTCCATCTTCAAAACTTCCTTCGAAGCGTCGGACTCCATCCACCACACCACAGCGCGGCAGGTCAATACACACCTTCACCAACCAACACGACAACCACAAATCCTACACACACCTGATGCATTCCCACGATACACCCACGATGGGGTGCATCTCTCGGCCCACCATTATCGTCACCCAACCGTCCGTGCATCGTTGGATCTGCGCTTAATTAGCAGCATCGCATGCGTCACCACCAGACAGCGTCCAACAGACATTCGAGGGTCCGTGTGTCCTAGCAGTCGTGTCACAATTATCAACCCATTCCAACGCACTGCCAACCTTCATGCGATTACATCTTGCAGACTTCACACAAAATTCAACTCTTCCTCAGTCAGACAAGAATTGCCATGTCCCGCCACTCGACCCTACCCTCGGCCAGTTGAATCCAAGCCACATTATCAAGTCACGTTTCTCTAACGTCGTTGCACTTACAAAGTCACCCAAGCGATCGTTTGCCTTCCGACCACATTCTTGCATAAATTTAGACTTTCTGCCTTCCGTGCTGTACGTGCTTCCAATATAATTCTTGTAAATATTCATAGGTCCCACCAATGGACTTGAGTCGTTTCATCGAAATTAATCCTTCCTTCTACACAAACACCTGAAAACTGACATTTCTCTACAGATTTTCTGTCCAAACGGTTGTGTACAATTACCATTTCCTCCATGCACACTGCATGTCCGTCCGTCCCATACTCGTCTACTTTATGACGCTACTGCAAAACCTTACTATATAACTTTCAACATACATCTGCAAAAGGCTTCCTTTCACACACAAGTATTGCTCTTTGTGATCTGCATCAAATTCTCATAAGGGAAATTTTCGTTTTGTTACGAATAAAAGACATGAACGGACCAAACTTTACTCCCATTTACAAAATAATACCAAATCCTCACCACACAATGCAATATCAAAAAAATCACTGTAATAAAGTATAACTCTTTGGTCATCGCCATCACCTACGAAGAAAACAAAGAAACACGATTCTGTGCCACTTTCATCCAATTAAACCTTCTCAGCTATCTACATAATTCCCCTTATCCTCATAATTCCGAGCTTCCGCCCATTAATGGTATATACCATGAAGTTATTCGTATGAATTCTACATTTTCCCATTCGACGTAAACGTTCGCGCGAAATTTTAACCTTCTTAACTGGAAATGTTAAATTAACAGTCAAATTAACAAGTTTTTATGTATTAAATTCCGGGAAAATGTCCTGAAGATTAATAACAATTCAACCTTGTTCAATACTGAACCTGTGTTAAAATAATGTATCAAAATACAAAATAAATAACATGTTTGATGTTCAAGAAAACATTTTAAAAATTACTCTGACGTCTTATGAATCACTATACAAGTGGGTCGGAAAGTCAGTAGTGTTTAACGGTAGAAATCTCGGTGGTAACTACATGCACACTCTGTTTTATCAATTAAAATACTGCACACGATTCTCAAGGAACACAGCGATTATTTCTCTCGACGCAGTTTGTGCTGTGGACGGTACGAACTGAAGTTTTATACAAACACACACACACACAAACAAACAAAACCACGAAACAGCATCAATGTTTGTTAACCGCAATTTGTGGCGGTATATCCGGGGCGGTTTACATCGAAGTGCTGTATAAAAGGGAACTTCTGTTAACAGTCTTTCACAGGCGTTAAATGAGGTTGGCGCTATATCGGGAAACGCTATATAAAGGTTTGGCTGTGCTGGTATGTTAGTTCCTCAGTAATAAAGGTGTCTATTGTTGAAACGTGCAGAACGACACACGTGGAACCAGGAGCTCATAAACAGCACATGGCAGCATATCAACGAGGTGAATGCACTTAGCAAGATATTCACTGCCAAAAATGCCATTGAACAGAGAAATTTGGGCACCCTCGTACATTAGATGAAATGCAAGTGGGAAAATGAGGCCACGAAAGTAGAACTGAGGTTCCGGGGACAGCAAGAATTAGAAAGTATGTACGATCGGAATGGACACGGATACAACAAGAATCTTTCAATTCGCAATAAACTGTAGTCGTCAACGACACAATGGATGTCCACTCGCAACAACTTAACTGTTAATGGGCACGCCCAAAAGAATCACGCCAAAATAATGTATTGGAAACTATTGTAATAATAATAATAATAATAATAAGGGTCTCTATACCACACTAGCTGTAAGCAGTACGCTCCATGCAGTATGTATAGCTCCAATGTAATAAAAGTCTACAGCCTATATGTAAAAAGTCGTCCTTTTCTACTCACAAGGGCACGTTTACGAAGCTCAGTATATGAGTACCATACCAGCACTATATTTTCAGTTCACAAAATTTCCTAGTACTAACATGAGAAAACTATAACGAACATTTTACCCCAAAATTTATATTTTATACACGTCTGAATTCCAACAAACGTCCCAACATTTAGGCGTTCACAAATAGCACTAGCGTATGCGCAGTTTTCTGTTAGTGAAACTAGTTCGTAAACCACACTGGAAAGGCCGGCGGTCCATGGGTTGCAACATCTGACACATCTAATCACCATTTCAGCAGCTGTCATTGATGAACAGTCGAACTGAACTTTTCATAAATGCAGTTACAACACTTTACTTTGAGTGGAAATGCCACGGGCAATTCATCACACTCTCGTACGTATATTCTACGTATATACAGACGTGGGGTGCTGCATCAGGCCTAACAGCACATTTAGAGGAAATAAACTGCCTGGGAATAAAGGATTCGAAAGAACAATAACATTCTCGGCACAGAGAGAAACAGAAATTTCTAACGCCCACATTCCTTCAAACGCTTCCTTCCAGGGGTCCAGAAGTACGTGCACCCATGCATCACGGAAGAGTTAACAAACACCAGTGAAGACGATGTTTACTTTACCTTAGATCTAGATGTAATAAAATAACTTCGGAAAGGTCCGTTGCCATTACGCTGCTACAAACTGCGAAACAGACACAATGTACGGATAATTCCTCCGTATTTTATTTGGGCAATGGTAGCTCTTCGTCGTTTCCAGTAAAATACTGTATATTCACGTTAAAAATTGATAGAAATTAAATTCTTACAAGCGACATGCCTAGTCTCTGAACTTGCTCATCACAACTGCTTACTTTTCTAGGACGTGCCTTCTACAATAGTACTGTACGTACCAATTATTCTGCGATCCTCCGCAAAACGATAACACGCAGTTTCTGGAACAACGCATTGTGTCGAATGGATTGAATTGGTTCCGAAAAGCGCCCAATTTTGGGGTATCATAACCCTAGTAGTACTATTTTCGTTCCTCAAAAGGAAAGAATTGGGCTTGTTAGGCCACCATGCTGCCTGCATGTATATAATGAAACTTTGTCAGTGACCCATCAGGCCGAAGCAACATTCGAATTAACTGTAACAGTTCCTTCACATTCCTCCGCAGGCGCGCAACAAATACAGGGTTATTCATAAGTCCGTGAAACATTTTAAAAATTCGCAACAAATAAACTACTCAACGGATCATGGTAGTTCTTACGCCGATAGAGAGAGAAACTCATCAAGCTTTTTCACACATTTCATAGATGCTCAATGTGCCCACCTTTGGTAATACGGCAGACATCTATGCGATAGTCCATCTCGTTCCACACGCGTGTCAGCAAATCACGGTCGACCAGAGACACAGCAGCTGTGATACGGTTGCGAAAATCTGGAGATTAGAGGGGAGTGGAGGCACAAAGACAGTGTCCTTCACAAACCCTCAGAAGAAAAAGTCGCACGGGGTTAAATCCGGGGACCGGGGTGGCCACCGCATTAACGCGTCGTCATCTTTTCCTGTGCGTCCTATCCACCTTTGTGGCAAGTTTCGATTGAGATATCCTCGCACGTCTTTGTAGTGAGCCGGACAGCCGTCTTGTTGAAAGATGTAATCATTACTGTCTTCATTCAACTGTGGCATCAGCCAGTTTCCTAACATGTTTCGCGGACTTATGAATAACCCTGTATATAAATAAATGACACTGCAGAATAAAGAATGTGAATCGATTTCCGTTTCTGCATTATACAACGCACAAAACAAGCCCACATCTACGGTTAGTAATCCAGTAAGGAAGCCTTACCGGGCCATTATTAAGTCAAGCACATGACAATCTGCTTTGCTTCATTCCGTATTCAGTTTCATAGAACATGCAACATCCATGAAGTTACATCAGCAACATTACATCGTGCAGCTACTAGGGTAGTTCGTGTTTTTTGTCGGTCGGTTGAACTACCCAAAGACAACATGTAGCTGGCAGCAGTGAAAGTAATTCAACTTCACGAACTCGTGCATTTATTGTTACAAGGAGAGGCAAATAACAACAGTACTTGTGATACCGTTAGTGATAACATGTAATATTTTTGTGTTTGGCACAACACGGCTCATCGGAAAATACTGTGCGCGTCATTAAATCGCGGAGCAAGAGACCAGCAGAAAATACGGTCAAAGGGATTATGGGAAATTACACACAATACTCTACCTACAGGTAAGGGAATAGGCGCAGATAGTACGATAACATGACAAATATAACAGTCCGGGTAAAACGGTCTGGAATGGAATCATCTGGCTCATTACGGGAACCAGTTGCGGTATAATGTGAACAAGGTAACAACAAACCTTCGGGTGTCACAAAGGAGGGAAATTTCTGGTCCATCTGAACGAACACTGGCTTCTGAAGTAGAAATCCGCTCCATGATATTAGTAAAATTTCCAAATTTCTATTTGTATTTTTTTGATTTGAAATTAACAACAAAACTATACACGTAAAAACACGTACTAGCCTAAAGGTGTCCTTAAACGTCAGCAGAACTGGTTACAATTCTTGCGGATAGAACAGACGTGTCAGCCTCGCCTTACCACGATCGAAAAATACGAATTACAAATTACATACCGTTATTGCGTTAATTAACAGTACTATACGTTTCAGTCCCATGCAACACTATTACATAGTGCATGTTTCACGCTACAATACATACAGCGTGCTTCAATATAACAATAAGCCTTTCCTTCTCCATCCTATACCATTCATTCTCAATTACTATCCAATCAATCGATGCTATTTAAATAAAGCCCACGTACACGACTCAAAAACATTACCATAATGTTTGAAATCCACAATCCAATCGTAACCAGAATTCACAGAGCTTTCATCTGTTGGCGTCATGATGCATGAGCTTCAAAACCTACAGTCATGATAACATCTTATCAGTCCATCCCTCTTTTACGAGGTCTCATCACGGAATGCGCTGTTACTATACTTTTGTATCAGAGCTGGCCTTACCGTCCGGCTTAGTGGTAGGTTTTATAGTGCATTTAATTTCGTTCGACTCCTGCATACACAAAGTGTTTCATAAATAAACACACAGATTTTCCGACAGTAAGCACCACGTCACGAACACGCACGGGAGAATACAAATATAAATCACACATCTTAACCCCAGCGCCCGAGGGGTGCGAGTAACAACATTCACTACAGATTGAAACACATCTGTACCGAGAATATATTTAAAAAGAAATAAAATAATCGAAGGCAGATAAAGAACCATTCAAAGCTCAAATGTTATTAACTGAAGGGAATTCACGAAGTTTTGCATCGCAGTGAAAGTATGGGTTAAAGAAGAGCAAGAATGTAAGCAGAGAAATAAATAGCACAGAAGAAATTGGTTAGCTGCAATGAGATCACAGAATCAGAATCTTTTGTAAATGTTTATACAACGTAAACTTCAAGTCGAAAAATGAAGTGATAAAAACGGTGCAAAGTCTCGAGGAAATGAGAGAGGAGGAATTGTAATTATAAACAAATTACTATTTATATTCTAAATTGGATAGTTTTCATCCCGTTATGTATGCGTAAACAATGTATTAATTAAAACCTTTACACAACAATGTAAATAACAGCTGCAAATTATTACAACTATTCAACTAAGCAACACGTTTCGGCCTTACTCGGCCATCATCAGGCTTACAAAACAGTGGAGTTTGTCAAGGGACATTCGGTGGTTTTTGCCTATGGGATCCCATGATTTACAATACAAATACCAAACCCTTCTCGAATTACGGTACTATTTAAAAACATTGTAATACAATAAAATCAGATATTAAAATGATGTGTTTACTATAAGATTGGGTGTTAGTGCGTGATATACTGTGGATACACCAGTAATCTAGTTGTAGGGGTGTACATGGTACGGTTGTTCGTGTAATTTTCCGTACCATGTACACCCCTACAACTAGATTACTGGTGTATCCACAGTATATCACGCACTAACACCCAATGTTATAGTAAACACATCATTTTAATATCTGATTTTATTGTATTACAATGTTTTTAAATAGTACCGTAATTCGAGAAGGGTTTGGTAGTTGTGTTGTAAATCATGGGATCCCATAGGTAAAAACCACCGAATGTCCCTTGACAAACTCCACTGTTTTGTAAGCCTGATGATGGCCGAGTAAGGCCGAAACGTGTTGCTTAGTTGAATAGATGTAATAATTTGCAACTGTTATTTACATTGTTGTGTAAAGACGGTTTTAATTAATACATTGTTTACTATTTATATGTATATAAATAAACTTGGTTTAGGTGAACCCCAGACAGAATATACTAGTCAGTTTAGAAAAACTGTAGCCATTAGTAAAGGTAAAGTGATCCCATTACAGGCCCGGTGTGGCCCAGAGGGTGGGTAGAGGTATAGCTCTACTCTTCCATGACCGCGGCACTAGAAGGGAGTGAGTGGTCAGCAGCACGCTCCGGCCGCACTTTACCCCCGGGAAAGA
>Ga0131853_10020830_pt1 | contig 11905 bp, 8 predicted proteins | sample TergutLab28metaG_FD_92764 | JGI IMG/M metagenome (GOLD analysis project Ga0131853, IMG submission 92764) | Labiotermes labralis P1 segment gut microbial communities from Petit-Saut dam, French Guiana - Lab288 P1 (version 2) (version 2) | ecosystem: Host-associated > Arthropoda: Insects >...
AGCTGGTCTGACACACTGATCGCTTCAAGGTTATCGTCAGCTACATGCAGGATGTTTGGATCTCAAGTTACAAGCAGACAGACCGCTCTTGAACCCTATTTTAGAACGATAAGCCTGCAAAATGTTATGGGAATGAACATTAAAAGCGTTTAAAACGTCCGGTCACCAGGGGATATTTAAATAAAAGACCAGCCCGACGGCAATGTGTTAATAACAGTAGTATGGACTCTAAACAAATAATTCTGCAGCACCTTCTAAAGAATAAAATAGAAATTCATCAAATTTTAGACCTAAATGCCATCATTTTTAGATGTGATTATGGTGCTTTTGCCACACTTGGATATTTCTGTCTGGGCTTGTCTAAGCTGGACCCAGAGGTTATTATGAAACTCATCCAAGATCAGTAAGTAAGTAAGGCCACAGGGCTTGGATAAGGCTCTCTTGTAGCGAAGAAACATCAGACAAAGGGGGCACAATGGACCTGCTAATAAACGGCTTACTTGTATCGGGTCTCTGAGGCATCAAACCAATTATATTTTCTGTTCTGTTCTTTATGTAGCTCAGATATGTGTAGGATAAGTTTAGTTACTGAATATTATGGTCTCTTGGAATGTGATTCCATGCGGTTTGGTAGTTTGGTACAGGTGTTTCAGAGTAAACTGCTGCTTGTGTCTTTGAAAAGTTTGTGCCATTTCACTGTGCTACATGGTGCTACATCCCAATACCCACTGCAGTGTGGAGTGTAACGTTGTGCCATTTGTGCTGTATGGGTGTGAAACATGGTCTCTTATGTGATGGAGGAACGTAAGTTGCAGTTGTTCAGAAATAAATATTTTAGAAATATATTTGGACAAGTAGAATGAAATTGGGTAATGAATGTGGCACTCAGTGAAGAATTTCGTATGTTAATATTGTCGGTGTACAAAGTTAAGGATGTTGTGGGTTGTGATTGAATGGTCATGCAGCCTGTTGGGATAGAAAAGAAATATATTTAGAATTTTGGTGGAGAAACAGTCACAACTTGGAAGACTAGGAAGGATGGGGGAGGATAATATTAATGCAGATCTGAAGGCAAGTATTTTCAGACAGTTTGAAGTGGGGCTCGCTGTAGATAAGGTGGAGTAGCGTGCTGTCATGATGGTCTTTCATAACAAAGGGATAGTGAATAGGGCAGTATTCATTGTATTGAGCTTGTCATACCATACTGCATGTATCACATCATTTTCACAAATAAGATAGTGGTGACCAAATTACACATTGCCATTACACCCGATTTTGCTTGCATCATTGTGTTTGTGTTTACTTCTGATAATTCACAGTCCTGTGCAATCTTCAGTCTTAGCAGCTGAGTGAACTGAGCTGCCAACTCAGTTTGTGACAGTGGAATATTACATAGCAGCTGTATTTGACATCGCCATGGCTTTGAAGTATGTTTTTATTGCTTGTGACTTGGGTTGTTCTCGAACATCTTTTGGTGACCTGTTATCTTACTTTAATTTGTTCCTCTATGTTTATTGGCAGTGGTTGAGATTCAGCTTGGAATCTTTTGAATATTCATCTTAAATGCCAACCGTAAGATCAGTAATGCGGAACCCTTTTCAGGTCTGAAAGACTTTGTGCAGCAATTTTCAGTGGTGACCAAATTGTTGTCTTCAACTACACATCCATGTATGTTATAAACACAGGATACACAGACTTATTCATTTTAAACAATCCTTATTTATTTCATGCACAGAAAAAGTTGTATGAGATTGCTTTTGGGAAGTTGTTAATGGTTGTGTCAACTGTATTTGTCAACATATTAACCCTTTACCTGCTAATGTGGAGAATATGGTGAGCTCCTAATAATGCTAACAGATGGCAGATGGGATTTAACTTGGCGTTTAAAGGGTTAAATATGTATCAGGTCGCCTGATAGGGCTTTACACAACTATGTCTTGGAAGCTGGCTAGTGTCTTGTATAATTATGCTGTAATGAATCGTTTATTGATTCGTTTGGAATTTAGTGTGAAACTGAAGGATATATTTGCTGCTCCAAAGCTTTTGAAACAAAGAACATTATTACTCGTTCATTATCCCAAATCTGTGGAGCGTAGTCCTGAAGAACTGTAGAATGACTGAGGTATGAAAGGACTATTCCTGCTGGTTGTGATATGTGGATGTTTTGTTACCTTTTTCAGAAAGTTCTGTCCCCTCCTCCCCTTGTTCTTGTTATGCTGCTACCTTGTGAGCTTCAGCACTGAGTAAAATAAATGTACTTTCATACGTACGAGGGAAAGTCAGAAAGTAAGGTTCCCTATTTTATTGCCACCAAATCATTTCACATAGCGAGATGTCTCTTTATTCACTTAAAGTTCAGACATTGGTCACTAGATGGTAGCAGTTTCGTAGCTCAGTGTCAGACAAGAGGGTGATGTTGTTGCATGACAATGCCTGAACACATACAGCTCATGCGACAGCGAATCTTTTGGAATGATGGGGCAGGGAAATTCTTGAGCACCCGCCCTACAGCCCAGATCCAGCACCTTTGAACTTTCATCTCTTCCCCAACATGAAAAAACATCTTCATGCCAAGCGATTCAAATCACATGATGATGTCAAGCATGAGGTGCAAATATGGCTGCGTGGTCAGGATCCCACCTTCTATCTACAGGGTTTTGAGAAATGGATTTCCCACCTAGACAAGTGCTTCAACAGAGAAGGTGACTATGTGGAAAAATAAGTGAAGTGAAGTGTAATAAGTGAATAAAGAGACATCTCACGATGTGAAGTTATTTGGTGACAATAAAATAGGGAACCTTACTTTCTGACTTACCCTTGTATTTTGTGGGATGTATGTGGGAACAGTTGGTATCTGTTTACTATCAAACTTAAATCATATTAACTGTGTTAAATGTATGGCAGTGTGTTAATTTATTTCTGCAGCTGTATGTGAATGATTTTTACTTTAATTTAGTGAGTTACTTTGCAGTCTGGTGGCTGGGATAGTGTAGTCGGTATAGTGACTCGCTATGGACTGGACAGCTTGAGGTTTGAAACTCAATGGAGGGGTGAGATTCTCCATACCCATCCAGATGAGCGCTGAAGCCCACCCAGCCTCCTGTACCCCAATCTAATGCTTATGTTAAGAAAAGAATAGAACTAACCTCTACTCCCACTCTGAGCCTTCATAGCCCATTAAAGGGAGAATGTTTTTACTATACAGTCTAAGTAAGAGAAACGCTAGTTGAAAGTTTTAACAGCATGTTACTACCGGTGTTCAGGTTTCTACTGCAGTGATTTTTCGGATTGTTTTCTTTTGGTGTATGATGTCTTGACCATGAATGTGGAGGTCGTCCGCTCGTCCACAGTGTTGGTAAGATAAATGTGTCATGACCAAGAAGAAGAGTGATCACAGTCTCAACATCAGTAGATGTCTTAAAATAATTGGGAATGATCTTAGAGTAAATAACTGCCGTGACTTTATCTTCGTCAGTGTGCAAAGTGAATTGATGTCGGGTGAGCAGGAGACTGAGCTTTTCAAGACCTATAGATGTTCTGTTGCAGGTGGGCTGATTCTACCCTGTGGCATCAAGGGGCACTTGTAAAACATTGCAGGGACTTGTATAAAGCAGAAGGAATTTCAAATGCAGCAGAACCAGGAAACCAGGCCCATGCTAGGTTTTATGTAAGTAAAGAGATAGTGGCTAGTTGTGGTCATACCAAAGTTTAGGTATGTTTTCTTTAGGAGTAGGCAAAGTAGTCTTATCAAAATAAGTGAACAAGAATGGTTTGTTTGTTTCTTTACCAGATTCTTCTTTGCAAAGTACTTTTATGTCAAGGAAAAAAATATTCTTGTCTTTGAAAGTCTTAATGGTTGGGGAGTAGCTGATGACCAACTCTGAATAGAGCTTCGAAGTGGCAGTTTGGTAATATTGAAGTGATATATAACTTTTTAAATAAATAATTAGTAACCTTTAACTATTGTTAGGTTTGCTTTATATACAGACATGCTAATGGTGTGTGTGTGTCCAAAGACCCCATTTTTTGCACAAATGAACATTGTATGAGTAATTTAATCCTGATGTGACAGATGGCAGTACAGCTGTCTGTACCATGTTTTGTTGAAGTGTATGTAGGTGCTGCTAGTGTCTGCATGTGGCCATTGTTGCCTTGATCATTTATTGTATAACAGCAATTCAGCAGATGGCAGAGTAGCCTGCAATATTGTGATGCTGGATTGGCATGAGGAGGATAATGTGGTGGTGTCCAGAACATGGAATAATTTCAGGAATCCACAAATGTTTAAAAAATCTAGGAGCTGTGAGTGATGTGAAGCCAGTTCTGAACTGAGGACACACAATTCTGGAGTGGCCTGTGAATCGTACTCTTATCTAGTGCTTTCTGCTTGGCACTGTTTAGTGATACACATTTTGAGCCATGTTCACAGAATTATGAAGAGCATGTGGTAGCTTAATCACGTCTGTCCGTCAGCATGGAACAACTCAGCTCCCACCAGATGGATTTTCATGAATTATGATACTTGAAGGTTTTTCGGAAATCTGTTGGGAAAATTTAGGTTTGCTCAAAATCTGACAGTCTTAAATGAGTACTTTACCTGAAGACCTATGGAAATTTTGATAATATCTCACCAAATTCTTTTTAGAATGAGGAGTGGTTTAGATAAACTAAATCAAAACACACATGTTATGCTTAGTAACTTTTTCCCAAAAAATTTTGCCATGCATGTGGAGAAAGAAATATGCTAGAGCCAGACAGGCTACAGATAACAATGTAATACAGCTAAGAAAAGATATGGCATGTCTGCCATTAAACTAAGGAAGAACACACACACACACACACACAATATTTAATTATTATTTTTCCATGGCATCTGCATTTGCGTGGAGGTACCTAAATGTAACATTATAAGTACATTGCTTGTCATGTTTGTAAAAAAGAAAAACATAGTAATTATGCCGACAGTGTTAGTTACCACCATAAAAAATCTCATTGTTGTTTGTTCACCATACTTTTTGGCAGATTTCAAAGGCAGCAGCAACTTACGGTTTGACTCTGAGCGCACACGCACATGCATGTGTGTGTGTGTGTGTGTGTGCATTGAAAGTGGATGGCAATGATTTTTCTCACCATTGCACAAGTCATTTGTGAGAAAACAGATATGTGAAGTGTGTTTCCATAAGGGTGGTACCACTAGGAGTATAAGCACACGAAGTAGTGTGAGTATTCTTGGCGCCAGATACACCGTAGCTGTTGTAATGCTTAGAAATATGAAGAAATTTGTCTGCCTTAAATTTTCCTGTTGGTGTTTTGTTGTAGTGGTTTGTTGGTCATGATAGCACTTGTTGCTGTTCTGCAGACTTGCCAGCTGTTGATGTCTAACAAAATGAAGTCACCAGCTCTTGCCGTGTCTCACCTGTAGCCTAGCATACAATCAGTCAATACTCCGGCTGGTTAGATAATAATCCCAGAGACATGAAACAGCGTGCTAACTGTGATTGTGTTTGTACGAATTAACCTCAAGTATTGCAAATATGTCATCCTCAACTACCAATTCCATTAGAGTATTTTCATACTTTTTGTGGTGTGTGGTGAATATGCATAATTTGTAAATGTGTCATTTTAACTTTTCAGGCAGTGTTCAACAATCCATCAGTTTTCCTGTGCTCTCTGTTGGGCCTGCAGCTATCACTTGTTATAATGCAAGTTGTCATTCTAGTCCGATCGTCGGAGTGGTATCACGTCGTGTCACTTGCACTTCTGCTTTTTGCAAACTATTATACATTATTCAAGCTCTCTAGAGACTACTTAATATGCTGGAAAGTTTACAAAGCTGAACAAATGATTCAGGAAAAAATAGGAGGCTAACATCAAGGCTTGTGAAGTGCAAAGTTGTACAGTGTAATGTATAATGTGGATTGTTTCATTTGTGATGAAACAGTATAGGAACTATAACATTTGTGTAAAAATTGAAACGTTATCAGTGTTATTCTGTGTTCTTAACATCTTTTTGCCAATTTCATTAAAGTGATTGCCATCCAAACTGAGGCAGATTATTTATTGACAAACAATTCAATCTCTTTCCTCTTAACCTTTTGGTGCCGGAATTATTTTTTTACTTTTAGCACACCCTGTATATAAAATGTGAATAATACTGGAACCAAATACGTTAGAATTATGAAACAAACTGCATTTTGAAGAGAAAAAACGGAGAGTATATACCATATTTAAAATATTCAGTACCTACATTTGTTGAATAAATATATAAAATGCAACTTTAGAGGTTAGTGGTGCGGTACGACCCCTGTAGGGGTTGTTAGGCGTCAGACAGTTAATATCTTATTTCAGCTGCATATGTGGGATAGTGAATTCAAGGAAGTTGTGCTGTGGCGAGTACATGTAGAATGTGAGGGGAAAGGCAGGGGATGCATGCAGAATTGTGTTGGGGAAACTTGAATTTACACTGTAGTGTGAGAGATGAAAGAGGAGATGGGAATATAACACTTAGGGCAATAGGCTGAGAGGAGGTAACGGTAACGGTCACTACACAACAGGCTATGAAGGCCCAGAGGAGGGGGTTAGAGGTATTGCTCTACTCATTCTCTAACCTTGGGGCTAGATGGGGGTGGTTAGTCAATGCCATACCCTGCTGCTTTACTGCCAGGAAAGAGACCTGTTAGCCATAGTACAGGAGGCTGATTGTGCCCCAGGGTCACTCTTGGACAGGTGTGTAAAATCTCATCCCCACTGGGGTTCGATCCCCAGACCATGGAGCCTATAGTGAGTCGCTATACTGATTGCGCTGTCCCGGCCCACATAATTTGAGAGGATGAAAGGTGAATCTCACTGACTCTAGACAGTCTGGAATGATTTGTATTGTCATTAACACAAGCTGTATAGCATTAAACGGTATGATGACTAACAAATTGGAAAGGATGTGGAAGGAAGAACTTGTGGACTGATGGAGGTAGCAACCTAGCATTTGCCTGGAGGGACAGAGGAAAACAATGAAAATCTTCACTCACACTGACCAGTGGCCTGACCAGGTTTTGAATAGGGCACCTCCTGAGTTCAAATCTAGATATTAATATGACACCAATGCATTAGTTTTGTGCTGTTGTTGAATCTGTGTGATGGTACCAGAGAAGTATTGGTTCAGTTGAATTATGAGTTCAGTATAGGTACTTAACTGACCTTGGGCTCTTGTGGCCGGCTTGTTGGTAATATGTTAAAATTGCCTGCAGAATTGACCTGTCCTGACTTACTATCTGGGGTCTTTAGAATTTGACCTGCCGCTGTGGTTTGATATTTGGGGTAAGAGGTGTTAGTATTGAATATGTCCAGTACCAGGCCTGGTTTGTGCATGTGGTATTGCAGTAGAGCAACATGGACACAGTAGAGGTCGAAAATAATTATGCGAAGTTCAAATGAAACTTCTAAAACTGAAAGGCCCGATGTAGCAAAAGAAGGTGGATTGGTCTGCTGCAGGTCTTGAATTCATTTTTAAATGGACTCTGAAGAAATCTGAAGTGTGTGGAAGTGTAATATAGTGGCACACCAACTGCAGGTTTCGTTGTCATCCATCATCAATGGTGATGGAGCTGCATTTTGTGTCTGTTACATGGTGTTGAGAGGTGGAAGAAATCATGTGGTTTGGCCGTGTGTGGAGAATGGAAGTTATGAAAACGCTCTGCCGTGGCTGTGGCGGTTACTTGCTGGTCTGTCGCAATGGGGGGCCAGGTTCGTGTGCTATTCCATGTGGGATTTATGGTGAACAAAGTGTCATTGTGACAGTTTTTCTGTGATAACATCAGTTTTGCTGTTAGTATCATTGCACCAATGATCTGTATTCATTTAATTCATCTGTATGTTGTATATAATGGTAGCAGTTCACAGTATTACTAAAGAAAACATTTGTGTCTGTCTCTTTTTCTTTCAACAAGAATAAAGAAACTGATTATGAAATATAAACCTGTTGGGAAGAGGTACTTCAGATTATGAAGGTGAATATTGCAAGGTTAATTGTTGGTGCAGCAGGTGTTTGTGCATAAAGCATGGAAGTTGGGGACGAAGAGAAAGGGTATAAAGAGGTGGAGGGGGAAGTAAAAGTTTCATCATCATTATCATCACCATCACCACCCCTTGCAATTTTATTTGAGGTATGAAGTTGTAATTTGTAAGTGACCTTTATTAGGAAAGGAATAGAAGTGTGGCGAAATTATCTAAAAGTGAAGTGAAGTGAGGTGAAATGTAGTGATGTGCAGTGAAAGGTAGCAGTAGGAAATTTAAATGGGGTTAAGCCAACTGAGGGGGTAGTGAAGTGTAGTTGGGTGAAGTTCAAACAAGAGGAAGTGAAGTTTGGTTGGGTGTCAAACTTTTAGAAGATATGTAGGTCATATGAAGTTTGTTGCTTATATGTCTTTTTCGTTTTATCACGTTGTTTCGTATTCTTTTGGTTCCATTTTTTATCATTGTATAAATGGTTGTGTGTTTTGTATGCTTCTGTTTAATTTAAAAAATCGTGTGTTTTTATTGTTATATTTATGTATTCTTATTGTTATGTACTATTCTGTATATTGTTTCATTATTTTGTTCTGTGCATTCTTTTATGTGTAAATGTGTACTGTACTGTACTGCTGCCCTCGGCTGTCAACCCAGTTGCAGTCAACACATATGGGACCGCGGTAGCACAGTGGTTACGGTGCTGTGTTGCAAATCGGAAGGTTGCTTGTTCGATCCCAGCTGGTGTCAGTGGATTTTTCATTGACATAAAATCCTTCCGATCGCACTATGGCCCTGGGGTCAACTCAGCCTCTAACAGCAATGGGTACCAGGAGTATTTCCTTGGAGTAAAGGCGGCCGGTGCGTAAGGCTGACAACTTACAACCATCCTGTGCCGTTGTCACAAAATCTGGGAGCCTTAACCTTCTGGAACCCTCTGGGCCTGTTGAGGCCTGTAATGGGACTGCTTTACCTTTACATATATCATGTTAGGTGGACTAAAAGAAAACAGCAGATGTAAACAAGTTAAAAACTTGATCTAGCTGCCTTATTGACCTTTAAAGTACACTTCATCCACCAATACATTCGGTGTTTTCGTGGCAGTAACTGTGAAAGTTACTGTCTCCTGGAATATGATGGAATGTAGCCTGAAAGAAAGTTGACTGATGTTTGGAGGCAGGTACCTCTCATTCTTCCAGGGTGATAGAGTGAAGGCGGTATGTTCCTGTAAATCAGCGGTTAATTTTCACCAGGCTACATTCTTCGGACCCAGGAGGCATCTTTTCCTTAAAATACCACTGCGTTGCATCTCCTGTTGTTTCATTACAAACGCTATGAGATACCCCATATCCTAGCAACAGCGCTACAGTCAAGAATGACTGAATTCTTGGTTTTAAGCTTTCGCCGTGTTCTGTATGTAATATGTTTTCTTTTGGGTAATTCCCCGGCGTCACAACGCTAATAGCCGACGTTTCGGAACCCTCTATCAGTTCCATCTTCATAGGCAGGTGGATGAAGTACTTCATCCACCTGCCTATGAAGATGGAACATGTTACACAAGAATGACTGACTGTAAATCTGCACTTAACAGTATTTTACTTCGAACAATTTTGCGCTACTTGTATGAGAGCGTCAAAATTTGCTGTGTTTGGTTCAACGTTGCTTGTTTTATCGGCTATCCGTAGACTAGTCACAGTTTGTTCTGCGAACTCGAGGCGAATTTACTGCCTTAGCGTTTATGATTGTATATCTGTCTCATTTGACGGTACTTGGTCTTTACAGTTGAAACAACACGGTTAGATGACCTAAGAACAATGGTCCTCACTGTGCGTTGCACTGATTGGCTTAAGATGCGCTCTGTCGGCTGAACCTTGAATTCATTACAGTTAGGAGGTTTTAGACTGGCAAATTCCCGCGTAGACCACAACTTCATTCCTCCACAAGCCCTTGTGGTTGCGCTCCAGAAGAACACTGCAACATCCCAACCGCAGTTTGCAAGACAAAGGCTTTACGGAACGTGTTGGATTCAGGGAACCGCGTCGGCTGTTGATACTGGACGGAGCCTAATTGTAGTCCAGGACTGAACTCTACGTTTCCGGAAGGAATTTCGAAAACGCCTTCTTGTGAAATGAGTGTAGTTCACTCTACTAGCAATAGAAAAGACACAACACTACGGTGCAACTACTTTTATACTCGCAGCAGCCATTGGACTATTTCTTTCCGCGAATCCTTCTACACGTTTCACCAGCGCCAGGAGCCGCAAAGCTGAGCCTCGAACTGTACGTGCAGAAAGTTAGTCTGAAAGTCGCAATGTGTACACGCCACATGGGAGACCGAGGATGATATTAAAATTGGTCTTATGTAAGGAAGATGATAAGACGTGGAAAGGTTTAGCTGGCTTGTTTCCGACAAATTTGTTTTCCTCGTATTATTTCTTTCCGCGTCTGCATGAGAACTGGGAGTGCATAAGACCAAATACACGCCATTGGTTAAACTGGACACAGATCTCAAACTTCGAATATATATTTTAAGTCCGCTTTTAGTTAGGAATAGGGGACCGCGGTAGCACAGTGGTTAAGGTGCTGTGCTACAAATCGGAAGGTCGCTGGTTCGATCTCAGCTGGTGTCATTGGATTTTTCATTGATATAAAATTTCCGATCGCACTATGGCCCAGGGATCGACTCAGCCTCTAACAGAAATGAGTACCAGGAACATTTGTGGGGGTAAAAACGGCCAGTGCTTAAGGCTGACAACCTTACCACAATTCTGGGCCATTGTTATGAAATCTGGGAACCTAAACTTCCTGGAACCCTCTGGGCACCTCGGTCCTGTAATGGGACTGATTTACCTTTTATTAGTTAGGAATCACTGTATCTTTGCTGAGAAAACAAGATTAATGGGCAAGTCACCATCACGAAAAAGCATGTTCTGTACACAGAGGTCAATTCAGGGTCGAGCGAAGTGGAGCCAGGTAGTCACTTTCTCTGTCCATAACTGTGTGCGAATCTCCGTGCTGCTTCCACATCGCTCGTACACAGATGGGCCGCCTATATCAAGCACGTATATTGTTAGGTGACGCGTGCCCGTTAATCATTATTCACAACAAAGAACAGGAAAAAGAAAAGAAAATATCTCGAAATGTGTAGAATGAAAGTTACAAATTGAACAACCGTTAGGGTCGTGATAAAAGACGATGGCTAGCCGATCGATTTGGGAGAAGTTCAAACTATAATATCCGTTCATTTCTCATAGCTGTCAAACTCTCGGAAAGGAGGTATGAGCTTTGGTCGCGTTCGCAAAATTGCGAAAAGCGACTTAGCTTCGTCGCGTCCGTCCGTCCGCATGGAACAACTCGGCTCCCACTGGACGGATTTTTATGAAATTTGATATTTAAGTACATTTCGAAAATATGTCGAGAATCTTCATGTTTTTACTGTGCATCAATGACGATTAAAACACTTTATTATCCAACAGATGCACAAATATATAATTCGTAGATACCATTAGAATTATCATGAAATATTTAAAAATATTTAAAATTGCTCCAACATGTTTCCGATCACAAGGGATCCATCATCAGGGAGCTCTATACAGTGCTTGGCTAAAATTACAGTAATGGTTCTATCGTGTCTGTTTACATGGACATAGTCGGTGTTATGGCAGCATATTTGCCCGTGGTGCGTGTGTGTACTGCACAGTGTAGAGAGGTAATAATTGTGTGTGTACAGCACAGTATAGAGAGGTACTGTGTGTGTACTGCACAGTCTAGAGAGGTACTGTGTGTGTACAGCACAGTCTAGAGAGGTACTGTGTGTGTACAGCACAGTCTAGACAGGCACAGTGTGAGTACTTGCACAGTCTAGAGAGGCACAGTGTGTGTACTGCACAGTATAGAGAGGCACT
>Ga0131853_10020831_pt1 | contig 11904 bp, 12 predicted proteins | sample TergutLab28metaG_FD_92764 | JGI IMG/M metagenome (GOLD analysis project Ga0131853, IMG submission 92764) | Labiotermes labralis P1 segment gut microbial communities from Petit-Saut dam, French Guiana - Lab288 P1 (version 2) (version 2) | ecosystem: Host-associated > Arthropoda: Insects >...
GCTAGTGACCCATCCTGATTTTATGAATCAAGGGGTATCAAGTCGGCTGTTGACGTTTGCAAAAGAGCAGGCGCTTTCTCTAGGATGTAAGAGCCTTCGACTAGACGTTGCCACTCAAAATAACCCTGCGATTGCTTTGTATGAAAAGCATGGCTTTGTCCATGTGGGGACCGTCGATTTAGGCTTGCCCTATGACCACTTGAAGTGGTTTAGGTTGTATGAGCTTATACTAAGATAAAAGTAGGTGAGGAAAATGGAAACGATCAACAATAACGCATGCACTGAAACGTTTGAGTACGTAAACGTAACACGAGAAAGTGAAGAATTTTTTCAGATCAGTGCGACGCTAGCAACGTGCTGGAGGTTTGCTTACAAAGGGATCGTGAATGAGGCCTATTTGTCATCGCTTCAAGATGATCATTGGGTTGAATTTTTAAAAAAAGGGTTGAATCATCGCTTTATCGATTGTGTAATGGTAAAGAAAGGCCATCAAGTGGTCGGTGTTTCGATTTTTGGTCGGTCAATCACAGAGGCTTACCCAGAGGATGGGGAGATCATAGCGCTATATGTTTTGCCAGAGTTTATGGGAAAAGGACTGGGACATACCTTGTTAGAGATGGCCGAAAAAGGGCTTAAGGAGAAAAACTACACGCACAGTCTGATCTGTGTGTTTTGTGACAATGAATCGGCCATTGCGTTTTATGAAGCTCATGGATTTGAAACGGTGTCTACAAACAATGAAATAACCATGGGAACACAGAAGCTTTTGTATCAGATGATGAGGAAAGTGAATGGGTAGGACATAAATTTTCCTGCTGAGATAAGAAAAAACATCCTGTGGTAGGATGTTGTGAGTGGCTATTGGAAGATTTTTCCATAATCTTGCGTTTGATGAAAAATGTGTGTGATGACTGCAAGATCGGCATCTTCATAATATCGATAAACTAAGATGTAGTTGTTCACAGTCGCTTTTCGAAATTCAGAGAATTCTTTTAATACTTCATCAATAGTTGAGGATAGACGTGCATAGCTTTCAGGCATGACAGAAATACTTGAAAACTTATCTTTGATAGTTTGTTCCAATCGATAGACAGCCTCATCATTTATAAGGTGATTCATAATATACTCGTAGATCAATTTGATTTGAGATTGTACACGTTCGTCATAAGTAATGGGTGTTCAAGCTTCAGATTCTACACGGTATTCAGAGCGAGGCTCGGCAATGTGCCATGGAATGCTCCAGTCTAGCTCCTCAATAGGTTTGCATTTCCCATCTAAATAATTCTGATGAGACTCCTCTAATTCTTCTATGAAGCGTTTGAGAATTGATTTTCTGTCCATTGTATGGATCCTCCTTCTTTTTAACAATCGTTGTGTATAAAATAATATACAGTTTGTGAGCAGAAAATTCAAGGGTAAAATATGGCAATTAATTAGTAGTTATGACATAGCAATAGGAGGTGCTTAAAATGGAATGCATCGTTAACGATTTACCAATTTATTACGAAGAGCACGGTGAGGGAAAACCCGTGTTATGCTTGCATGGTTTTGCGGTGGACCACCGGATTGTAAAAGGAGCGCTTGAACCGATTTTTTTGAAGCAAACAGAACCAAAGATAGATAAGAGAATAGGTAATTATCGTCGCATTTATTTGGATTTGCCTGGAATGGGACAGACACCTCGTCGCGATTGGATTGAAAATGCGGACGTTATGTTAGAGGTGGTTAAGCAGTTTATAGCCAAAGTGATTGGCGAGGAAATTTTTCTACTCGTTGGCCAATCCTACGGTGGTTATTTGGCACTTGGACTTGTTCTGGATCCGACTTTGAAAATAGACGGACTGTTTTTAATCGCTCCTTGCGTCATCGCTGACCGCAGAAAACGGAAGTTGCCAGCTAAAAGGCAGATGGTGGTGGATCCAGAGGTTGAGTCAATCGTCAGTTCTTTGATGGACTACGAGAAGTTTCTTGATGCGTTTGTCATGGTGACGAAAGAGAATTGGTATCGATTTGAGGCAGAAATCTTGCCTGGTTTGAGGGCGGCAGACGTCGAATTTCTGAAAGGTTATCGAAAAAGGGGTTATGGGTTTTCTTTTGAACCTGATTTGAGAAGGGTAAAAGTAGAATTTAGGAACCTGATTTATGTCATGGCAAGTCAGGACGATCACGTGGTTGGTTGGGTAGATGTGGTGAATTTGTTAAAGGGCGCAAGTCCTTCTGTTTTTGCTATTGTTGACGAAAATGGACATTATTTGCACATTGAGGGGTCGGATATTTTTAGCATATGCCTTCAGGACTGGTTATTAGGTGTTGCTAAGAAACAAGGAGCAATTTCATGAAAACATCAAAATTCGATTTAAACTTCAAATTGCTTATTGTTAGCAAAATCGTCAGCGTGTTTGGAGGGAATGTTTTAGGGTTTGCCATGATTTTATTTTTGGTGGATATGACAGCGTCTGCGGCTATTCTTGGGATCATTCTTGCCTTAGGGCAAGTGCCGACCATTTTGACGACGCCTTTTGCTGGTGTGTTGGCTGATCGTTTGAATAAGAAAAAGCTCATCGTCTTATTTGATGTGATCACGGCAGCGACTAACTTTTACTTTCTGTGGCTATTGGTCACAGGAAATTACAGTGTGCTTAACATCACGGTCCTTCGGATGGTAAAGATGAGCATTGCGACCTTTGCCCAAACGGTGTTTAATGCAGCGGTTCCTCGGATTGTTGATGAAGAGCAACTCGTTGGAGCAAATGGGATCTTGCAATCCATTGCTGCGATTGGATTAATTGGAGGTTCGGTGGTCGGTGGAATTTTATTCGGTGTGGTCACCACTCCAACCATTGCTTTTGCTTCTGGCGTGTTGTTTTTAATTTCAGCGGGGATCAGCCTTAAAATTAAGATTCCTTATGTCAAACGTGGGTTTGGTAATCGCATCGTTGCAACGGTTACAAGGGACATGTTAGAAAGTTTTACTTTTTTAAGAACGGAAAAGCCAATCGTTTTTCAGCTGGCATTAGTCTCTACAGCTAATTCCTTCTTGTTTCCACCGATCTTTATGGTCGGCTTGCCGTTTCTTGTTGGGGTGATTTTTGATCAAGAGGTGACGCTATCTTTCGGGATTGCTGCGATTGGGATGTTGTTAGGTGGCATTTTAGCAGGTAGGTTAACCAAGTTGCTTGCCATTAGGCATTTGCCTAAATGGGTAGGAGGAATTGGAGCTGCAGGCCTTTTACTCGCACTGGCCTTTTCGCCTCTTGTATCTGATTTAAGCGTTTCTTTTTGGACATTTAACTTTTCGTTAGCGTTATTGCTGCTTATTTTTGCTCTTACAAGTAGCAGTTTAGGTGCTTTTACTCAACAGCAAGTACCAGAGCATTTATTAGGTAAGGTAAATTCTCTTTTGGGGATGATTTCTTTAATTGCGGGACCTATCGGCATGTTAACGGTCGGATTTTTGATTGAAACGGTGCCACTACCTCTTTTCTTTTTGGGGGTGACTGCCATCACTTGGCTTGTTGCAGGAATTTGTGGTATGATGTTGAAAAGGTATTTTAGGTTGGAAAAAATGCAACTAGATGAGGTGATTTAAGATGAAAATAGAACAGTTAAAAAAAGACGTATTGCGCTATCATTTTGATCCGCGACCAGGGTATCAGTTTGCCGAAACCATTGTAGCTATTATTAGTGAAGATAAAGCCTTGTTAATCGACACAGGGTTTGACTTCCAGATGAAAGAAGTCGTTGCTGATCTTAAGGAGAAAGGAATTACCACCCAACAGATCGTTCTAACTCACTTCCATACCGATCACATAGAAGGACTTCGGGTACTACCCAAATTGCCGATTTACGGAAGTAGCAAGTTTCAGGAAACGCTGAACATGTTCACGCCGAAAAGTGATCATGGCCTTTTCACACCGACGGTTAGAGTCGATCAACCGACAGAAGTTACCTTTGGTGAGCATCGCATCACACTTGTCCCATCTCCTGGACATTCAGCTTGTGGGATGATGGCAAAGGTAAATAATGAGCTGCTGTTTATCGGTGATGAGCTGATGGCGATTCCAGATGGGACGCCACTTCTTCCAACCGCAGATTGGAACGATTTTAAACGTCACTTGGCATCGTTAGAGCGGTTGAAAGAATATGGTGAGTTTCCAACCATTGTTCCGTCACATGGCCCGGTTTTTGAAGGTGGTCGGCTATTGGTAGAAATCCAGAAGCGACAGGCTTACATGAATGCCATTGAGACGAGTAACGGTAAAGTGAGCTATGCGGATGCGAGTAGAGCGAGTGGCTGCGACTTTGCTCATCAGGAATTCCATGAAAGGAACTGTTTGCGATAATGATTTACAAAGTAACGGCATGTACACCAACAAAAAAAAGTTATTACGACGTGAATTTTTCTCAACCAGATGCAGAAGCGATTGAACTTTCTGTTCACGAGGAGCTGGTGGTGGAATATCGGCTGGTTGTAGATAAGGAATTAGATGCGCCGACGTTTGAGAAGTTAAAAGGCGACCTTAGTTACGGGAAAGCCTATGCTTATGCGGTTTCGGTTTTAGTCAATCGATTGTACACAGAACAAGAGATGCGCAGAAAAATGCGTTCCCGTGAAGTCGAAGGTGATGTGATTGATGCGGTCGTTTCGAAACTTTTAGAAACGGAGTTACTGGATGACAGTAAGTACACCGAACGCTACATTGAATCCCAGGTAGAAGCCGGTAAAAAAGGCAAAGAGCGCATTGTGATGGACTTACGCCAGAAAGGCATCTCCCACTATATCATCGAAGATTTTAGCCATTTATTTGATGCCGACCAAGAACTTCAGGTCATCGATCAGGAAATTGAAAAAGCTTGGCAACGCTCTGAGGAAAAAAAGCTAACCGATTACGAGCGAAAGCATAAAATTATTCAGGCAGTGGCGCGAAAAGGCTTTAACATGGACGATATCTTTAGTCGATATGAGATTTTTGTTGACGAAAGATGATCTGTGGCTTAAAATAGATGGGTTAATTATTGTAGAACGAAAGGGTAAGTCAGTAGGTGAATAAAATGGAATTAAAGCAGAGAAAGTTATTTACTTCAGAATCGGTAACAGAAGGACATCCAGATAAGATCTGTGATCAAATTTCCGATGCGGTTCTTGATGAATTATTGAAAAAGGATCCCATGAGTCGCGTTGCTTGTGAAACAGCCATTACGACAGGATTAGTGCTTGTTATGGGAGAAATCTCAACAAAAGCATACGTTGACATTCAAAAAATAGTGCGAAACACCATCAAAAAAATAGGTTACGATCGAGGAAAGTATGGATTCGATGCTGACACCTGCGGTGTTATTGTTTCAATTGATGAGCAATCAACAGACATTGCATTGGGTGTTGATGAAGCATTAGAAACAAGGGATAATCACGAAGCAAACCATTTGGTAGGTGCAGGCGATCAAGGCATTATGTTTGGCTATGCAACCAATGAAACAGAAGAATACATGCCCTTACCGATTGTTCTGGCCCATAAATTGGCAAAACAACTGGCGAAAGTCCGTAAAGATAATGTTCTTTCCTACTTACGACCTGATGGGAAAACACAAGTCACGATGGAGTACGATGATAACAATGTGCCAGTCAGAATTGATACGATTGTTTTATCGACTCAGCATGACCCAAACATCACACAGGAACAATTGCACGAAGATGTTAAAAAATATGTGATCGGTGAAGTGGTTCCAAAAGAATTGATCACGAAGGACACGCGATTTTTTATCAACCCAACCGGGCGCTTTGTTATTGGTGGTCCACACGGCGATAGTGGATTGACTGGACGTAAAATTATCGTTGATACGTACGGTGGTTATGCTCGGCACGGTGGCGGTGCTTTCTCAGGTAAAGACGCGACGAAAGTGGATCGCTCTGCGGCGTATGCGGCACGCTATATTGCTAAAAATATTGTTGCCAATGGGCTTGCTGACAAGTGTGAAATTCAATTATCCTACGCCATTGGTGTGGCACAACCGACTTCAATTTTAGTAGAGACTTTTGGGACATCGAAACATACCGATGAAGAATTGGTAACCCTTATTAAGAAAAACTTTAAGCTGGATCCAGAAGGGATCATCAACATGTTAGATTTAAGAAAGCCGGTATTTGGGAAAACGGCGACCTATGGGCATTTCGGGCGTGATGACGTCGCGTGGGAAAAAGTGATTAAACTAAAGAAATAAAATCTAAAAATACTGACAAAATGTTGGTATTTTTTTGCGAAAAATGTATTTTTAAGTTATACTAAGGTAGGACGGATAACTAGCCCAGTCACTTTAGAAGCAGGTACCATACGATGAGCCAATTTATTTTTGCAATTTTGTATCACTTTTCCATGATTTTAGCTTTGAAAGTCATTATCAAAGACCGATCAGGATGGAGCAAAGAACTCGTTTATTTTATTCCGATTCTTATCCTCGGTGGACTCTTTGTTGAAATAACATCGATTCTTTCCTTAGGAAATTTACTTGTTTTATTTTTCTTGGCTGCTTTTCTGTATTTTAAAAAAGGTTATTCGGTTCCTAAAACAATCATTCTAGCTTCCGTTGCCCATCTTATTTCTACGATAACAATCAATGGTAATTCTCTTTTTCTCGTCTTATTATTTCCAGAATGGATGGACCTTCGATATGCTCATTGGTACGGTTATCCGCTTTATTTTTTGTTGGTAAACTTTGCGGTACTTTTAGGGGTTAGTCATCTATTTGTTAGAAAAACGGAGAAAATACGTCATAAAATAAATGAAAACGTCGACTACCAATTGCTTCTTGCTAACTTACTTGTCATTCTATTGGTAGCTTTTGATAATACCATACTGGTGACTTCTTTACAAAACGTTAATCTGAGGTATTTTCAAATCTGGCTTTTCTTCTTTGCTTTGGTCTTTATTTCTCTCTTTCTTTTAGGCTTTATTTTGTATATGCGCTCAGTAGAAAATAAAAAATACGTCCAACGTAAAAAAGAGGAGCAACAGGCCTTACTCCAGTATACGAGAGAAATTGAGAAACAATCGAGAAGTATGTGGAAGTTTAAACACGACTACCAGAACATCCTCACATCGCTAGAAGGTTTTATTGACGAAAAAGATTACGAAGGCTTGACCGTGTATTTTAAAGAAAAAATCATAACCGTCTCTCGTAACATTACGGATCAAGACTTTACGTTGTCTCGCTTAGAGTTAGTTAAAATAACAGAAATAAAAAGCATCTTAGTTAGTAAGGTGATTATCGCACAAGAACATAACCTTTTGATTCACCTTGAAATAAGAAAGGCCATTGACAATGCACCAATGGATAGTATTGCGTTGGTCCGCATGCTTGGCATTATTTTAGATAATGCCATTGAAGAACTTATCCAGGTACAAAAAGCAAACTTAGAAGGTGCACTACTCATTGGGATTTGGGAAGAAGAAGACGAAATAACCTTTGTGGTACAAAACACCTGTCGACCAACGACATTCAAAGTACATCAATTACAGCAAAACGGCTTTTCTACAAAAGGTGAGGGGAGAGGATCAGGATTAAATAACTTACTAGAGCTTTCAGAAGAAAATCCGAATGCTTTCTTGGAAACGTCAATTGTTAACAACCAATTCATTCAGAAAATTACGATTGGAGGATAATTATGTTACCAATATTCATTCTGGAAGACGATGAACGACAAAGAACAAGATTGGAAAACATGATCACCAATTACATCTTCATGGAAGATTTAGACATGAAAATTGTTCTATCCACTGGAAAGCCACAGACCATCCTAGATTATATTGAGGAAAATAACGCCCAAGTAGGCCTTTACTTTTTGGACGTAGAATTAAACTGCGAAATTGATGGCTTAGCGTTGGGCGCAAAGATACGAAAGCTAGACGTTGGAGGAAGCATCGTTTTTGTTACTTCCCATACTCAACTAGCCATGACTATTTTTAAACATAAAATAGAAGCTCTTGACTACATCATCAAAGACGGCAATCTAGATCAAATGAAAGAAAGAATCATTGAATGCATTCAAGTCTTTCAAGATTCTCAAGCTAACATCATCGACTCAAAGGCAGCTTTTAACCAACACTTTTTCAAAATTCAAGTGAGAAAAAAAACACATGTGATTCCCTTTGATGAAACCATGTTTTTTCAAAATTCTAATGTGCCTAATCGGATTGATTTACATTTAGAAAATGGGCGAATTCAGTTTAGAGGCACATTAAAAGAAGTGAAAGGCATTAATCCTGCCTTTGTTCAAGTTCATCGATCGGTAGTTGTCAACCGATTGAAGGTTAAAGCGATCCATTTGGAAGCAGGAGAACTTGAGATGACAAATGGGGAACGTTGCATCTTTTCGACCCGCGGACTAAAAGAACTTAAAAAGGCAATGAATACTGAAACGTATAGTAGACTTTAAATGAATAGCCAATGAGCAAGGTCGCATCGGCTTGATCAGGGTGATTTTATTTAAGATTTGATGGAAAATATAAGTAATCATTGAGTGGATTATATTGAAAAGCAAGCGATAAGATTAAATGTCGCTTGCTTTTCATTTTAAACTAGTTATGATCAAAGAACGTGGAACTTTGTTCCAATTCTCGGTTCATTTCTTCTAGACCAACTTCTTCTGCTAAGGTGGGAACGTTAGAAAAGAGATTGGTTCCTAAGCCTAAACGTTCACCTTCAATTTCGACGCCTAAGCTGGCTAAGGTTGTGGGGAAGAGGTCCATGGTCGTAAAGGTTCTATTTGTGGTTGACTCTGGTTGGAAAGGGACGTTGATAAAAGCGTTATAAACCATTCGAGCATAACCGTCGGCAATAGGGAACTCTTCCCAGAAAGGACTCTCTAAGCTTTGCATGGTTAAATGATCACCAACAATAACAACGGTGGTGTTTTCATAGAAAGGCTGCTCTTGGATCCATCTCACAAAGTCATAGATTTGTCTGCTAGAGCAAAGGAGAACGTTAGCATACTGTGTTTCAAACGGTTCAGGACAATGATCTCCTAAAAAACCATCTTCAAAATGCGTATCTGCTGTTAATAACGTAAGATTAAAAGGTTGATCCGATTGACCTAATTCGGTTAACATTTCCTGTGCAAAGGTAAGCAACCTTTCGTCTTCAAATCCCCACCAAACGTGATAGTCTTCTGGGATAAGGCCTTGGGAAATAGCAGTGTTGTAGTCAAAAATCTCATAGTTACCGTTGTTAGTGAAATAATATCTTCTACCACCAAAGGTGGCATCTGAACCCATCATGAGGACTTGGTGATAACCTTCTGCTTCTAAAATGTCACCAAGGGTAATGATCTCACGAGGAAAAAGAGGGACATCTTCGTAAGTGAGAAGAAGGGAATCGGCTAAAATGGCATCGCCATTTATGGGAACATCTAGAGGTAAGCCAGCAGTTTGTGCAAACATCCCTGCACTGGTCCAGGTCGAACCCGTTGTTACATGGGCGCCACCAAGTGAATTCGTTGGTGAGAAGTTAACGTTATCTCTTGCTAAGGCGGTCAGATCTGGAATAAGGTTTTCGCTAAATGCACCACCATCCACCGTGGACATAAAGGTTGTTTCCATGGATTCCAAGTAAATGTAAATTAAATTTTGTCTTTCTTCTGGAAAGGTTAAGGTAACTGTTTCTGGAGGAATGTAATGATCTTCAACAAAAGTTGAAAATTCTTGTTGATTTTCTACAAAAGCTTGGACGTCTAAGCCAATCCAAATGTGGTTCCATGTTAAAAGAGCAAGCCCAAAGAAACAGGTAGTGGTTACCATTAACATGGTGTGTTGACGCTTCTTTTGCCATTTTAAACTTTGAATAAAAGTAACGGTCACGACCATGGTAATGAAAAAAACAATAGGAAGGTTATCGATAGCAAAATCCCAAAATAAGTCAGGATTAGATCCTACGGTCGGTGCACGCATATGAAAAATAAGTTGTTCAAGATTTAGCACACCCCATCTACGAGCTAACCATCTAGATGAATTTAATAATAGCACAGTTGATCCAATCAAGAAGATTAAGGCCGTCATGAGTGTTTTGTATAGCGTGGTGGTGTTTATTTTAAGATTTATTTGCATAACGCTTCACCTCTTTTCCTATGTTTTAATTTTGGATGATTTTCATTTTACTAGATATTTCTTATGGAAAGCTACCATAAAAACTTAAGATTTTCTAAAAAATTCAAAAAAGCATTACCTAGTAGTCTATTATTTTTCAAATTGAAGGTTACACTCAGATAGATTTGAGGCTGTTAATTTCTTACTTTAGATTTTGTACGCATTTACTATAATGTTTTTCAATCCATGGGGTCTATGAGAAGATTGACTAGTTGAATGCGGTGATTCGTTAAATGTTGACTTAATTCGTCATTTTTATTTTATCAAATTTCAAACTTTTTTCAACTAATAGATGGTAAAAAAATGACAAACGAGGAACGTTGCATCTTTTCGATCTGCGGACTAAAAGAACTTAAAAAGGCAATGAATACTGAGACGTACAGTAGACTTTAAACAAACAGCGACATTGCTTGGAACTTGTATAAAATGTAAAGTGCTGACGTGTGTCAGCTTTTCTATTACTTAGAAACATGTTGAGAATACCCAACGGCAATATTCTCAGCATAAATGCTATACTTCCTACGACAAAGCTGGTATAATTTCAGCTATGAAAAAAACGATGAGCATAGCGCTTTTAAAATAGTTTAACCGTGTCTCGTTTAATTGCAATGACTTTAGAGGATGATTGAAAAATGAATGACAATGAGAAAGATGGTGTGAAACCTGAGAATAAGTGGGATTTTGCAGACTATGCTTTTACAATTACAGGAATTTTTGTTGGTGTGGTCTTAGTAGTTCCAGAATTATTGGAAGCTTTGTTTGGAATTAATTTGCTGGGTGGTAGTCTTGCTTCACTTGATGGGGTTGAGCTAGAAGATGCCATGTCTAGCGGTGTCTGGACGATATATGAGCTTCGACCTCTATCGCCACTGTTATTTCTTCTGACAATAACCATCGTCATGTTCAAAGAAGCATTTGATGCAAAAATTGATGGCGGGTATCAAGGGTCGGTGTTTAACCACACCTTCGAGAGCCTGCTAGAAGATGCCATTTATATGGCGATTACAACAGTCATGCTATACAGCGCAATTTTTTTCGGTGCGATGTATATTTCATGGCTTGCAGGACCAATAACTTGGATTTTATTTATCTTTATCTTTCCGATGGTTAAGAGGAAAAGCGATAAAGCAAAAATGCCATTATTTCTTCTTACTGTATTTTTAATTGGGGTCATTGCAGAACTAATAACAGGTGCATGGATTGCATTCCCTTTATCATGGCTTCTCATATGTACAATGAAATTTGGAGTAATCATTCGAGAAAAAATCAAATCAACAGATGATTTTTTCAACTTCTTCTACTACGGATTTTCTGTTATCCTTATGGCTGTTGGTCTTATTTTAAATTTCTGGATAATGTCTTGGATCGCTTTTCCCGTGGCTTTTTCGATTTGCTGGGCTGGAAAAAAGTTAAAATTCTTTACATAACAACGAACGGATGCTACATAAATCTGTTATAGTGGCTGACTGAAAGGCAGTAGTGTTGTGACGAAAGCAGATAATGGAACAGAACTTTTAAAATCTCTATTTAAATTTTTTCAACCAAAAAAGGTAAAGAAAAGGCTAAGAAGGATGATGTGATCATGCTTTCTTTTTTTTCGATTTCTTGCTATACTTTTTTAGTAGAAAGAAGGTTGCAACATGTTAGGAAAATTAGTCATTGAAAACGTCACAAAATCATACGGAGAAAAGGTCCTTTTTAAGAATCTTGATTTAACCATTAACGGGCAAGATCGAATCGGATTAATTGGGGTAAATGGAACGGGGAA
>Ga0131853_10020832_pt1 | contig 11904 bp, 8 predicted proteins | sample TergutLab28metaG_FD_92764 | JGI IMG/M metagenome (GOLD analysis project Ga0131853, IMG submission 92764) | Labiotermes labralis P1 segment gut microbial communities from Petit-Saut dam, French Guiana - Lab288 P1 (version 2) (version 2) | ecosystem: Host-associated > Arthropoda: Insects >...
AGTCGCGCTGGCGAAATTCCTCGTTGTCGAGCAGCGCGTTGTAGAGCGTATTGACCGCCGACATGCAACTGAACGTTTCGTGGCGGATCGTTTTCATCACGCGTTCGAGGTCGCGCGGATTGGCGATCAGGATGTTGCGCCCGCCGAGCGCCATGAAAACCATCGCATTTACGGTCAGCGAATAGATGTGATAGAGCGGCAGCGGCGTGAGAACGGTTTCCTGGTCGGCGTCGAGCTGGCCGGCGGTCCACGCTTTAGCCTGCATGAGATTCGCGACGAGATTGCCGTGCGTGAGCATCGCGCCTTTCGCGACGCCGGTCGTGCCGCCCGTGTATTGCAGGAACGCGAGATCGTCGGCGTTCACGTTCACGGGGGCAATGGGATGTCGCGCGCCTTGCGTGAGTGCATCGAGGAGCTTTACGGCCTGCGGCAGCCGGTAGGCCGGCACGAGCTTCTTGATGTGCCGCACGGCGAAGTTAATGAGCCGTCCTTTGAGATTGAACCCCTCGCCGAGCAGATCGCCAAGCCCCGTTACGACGATGTTTTTCACGCGCGTGCCGGGCAGGGCGTCTTCGAGTGTCTTCGCGAAGTTCTCGAACACGACGATCGTTTCGGCGCCGCTGTCCTTCAACTGGAACGCGAGTTCGCGCACGGTGTAGAGCGGATTGACGTTGACCACGACGGCGCCGGCCTTCAGCGCGCCGAACAATGCGACCGGGTATTGCAGGGTATTGGGCAGCATGATCGCGACGCGATCGCCGGGCTTCACGCCTGTGCGCTCGAGCCAGGAGGCGAACGCGGCGGCCTTGCGCGCGAGCGCGGCGTAGGTCATCGGTGTGCCGGCGCTCACGTAGGCCACACGTTCGCCATAGCGTGCCGTGCAGTCGTCGAAAAACTGCGTGAGCGATGCGTAGCGGTGCACGTCCACTTCGCGGGGGACGTCGGCGGGATACGACGCGTACCAGATACCGTCGGTGTCCGGTGCAGCGGATGCTGCGGGGAGGGAGGCCGGGGGCTGAGGGGACGTTGTGGTCATGAGTCTCTCCGGGCAGCGTGTTATGAGTATAGGGCGCGCCATTTTAAGAGGCGTACAAAACAAAAAGCCGCGCGGGACGGAACCCGGCGCGGCCTCTTTGCAATGCGGCGGTATGAGGCCGCCGCATGCAAGACGGTCAGACGCTCGACACGGCCTTGGCCGATTGCGTCATGTCGATACCGCGACGCTCGCGGCTGAACAGGATCATCACGGCGATGATGACCGCCACGGTGCCGCCCACGACAGCCATGGCGAGGCCGTAGTTGTTGTTGTGCGTGGCGGCGAACGAGGCCTGCATCGTCGCGTTGACCGAGGCGAACAGGTTGCCGAGCTGGTAGACGAGACCCGGGAACGTCGCGCGGATTTCGTCCGGCGAGATTTCGTTCAGGTGCACCGGGATCACACCCCAGGCGCCTTGCACCGAGATCTGCATCAGGAACGCGCCGACGGCGAGCAGCACGGCGCCTTGCGAGAAGGCCCACAGCGGCAGCACGGGCAGTGCGATGAGTGCAGCGATGAAGATGGCCTTGCGACGGCCGATCTTCTCCGACAGCGAGCCGAAGAACAGACCGCCCACGATCGCGCCGATGTTCAGCACGATGGTGATGAGCGAGACGGTGTGCGGATCGAAGTGATGCTGCTCACGCAGGAACGTCGGATAGAGATCCTGCGTGCCGTGCGAGAAGAAGTTGAAGCAGGTCATCAGCACGATCGCATAGATCGACAGGCCGAGGTTGTGCTTGAGCGTGGCGATCAGGCTCGGGCGTGCACGCTTTTCCATTTCCATGAAGGCCGGCGATTCCGGCACGCTCGAACGGATGTACAGCACGAGCAGCGCGGGGGCCACGCCGATGAAGAACATGCCGCGCCAGCCGACGTACTGGTACAGCAGGCCGAACACGATCGAGGCGAGCAGGAAGCCGCTCGGATAGCCGGCTTGCAGCAGACCCGACACGATGCCGCGCGACTTCGGCGGAATGGTTTCCATCGTGAGCGCGGAGCCGACGCCCCATTCGCCGCCCATCGCGATACCGAAGAGGGTACGCAGGACGAGGAACGTCATGAGGTTCGGCGAGAAGCCCGTGAGCATTTCGAGCACCGAGTACAGCGCGATGTTGACCATCAGCGTGGGGCGGCGGCCGTACTTGTCGGCGAGGCGGCCGAAGATCAGCGCGCCGAGCGGGCGCATGGCCAGCGTGAGCGTAATCGCGAATGCGACTGCCGGAATCTCGGTATTGAATTCGGTGGCGATGTCTTTAAGAACGAAAACCGTCAAAAAGAAATCAAAGGCGTCGAGCGTCCAGCCCAGATAGGCAGCGATCGTTACGTTTTTCTGTTCTCGCGTCCAGCTCATGTGAATTTCTCCTGTATTTCTGCGCAGCGCCTTCTGCTGCGGTGATACTCATCGGGATTGCCCACAGCTTATTCCCCGGCTGTCGGCATCGCGCCAGGAGTGTACGCCCCGAATTCGGGATTTGCATGAGTATTCGGCGGAAATTCGGGATAATCCCTGGTGTTGTTGCGATTTTTTTCGTGGCAGAAAACAAAAAAGCCCGCAAATTTGCGGGCTTTTTCGATTCATTCTGTCTTGAAGAGCGTGGTGCCCAGGAGAGGACTCGAACCTCCACAGTGTTGCCACCGCTAGGACCTGAACCTAGTGCGTCTACCAATTCCGCCACCTGGGCACGTCTTCAAGCTAGACCAAGATTATAGCGTGCCGAACGAATCTGTCAATAGGCGATATAAATGTTTGTGAACAAATCGCGCAGTGGGGGAGCCCTGGATGAAGCGAAATGCAGTCCATCATGGGCAGGGTAAAAAACAAAACCCCGCAGGCGTTATCGCTATGCGGGGTTGTTTTGTTTCTATCAACTCTTCCCGAAACATGTTGCAGGGAAAAATTTGATGGTGCCCAAGAGAGGACTCGAACCTCCACAGTGTTGCCACCGCCAGGACCTGAACCTGGTGCGTCTACCAATTCCGCCACCTGGGCAAGGTGTCGTTTGCTGCTGTGTGTCGTGCAGCAAAGACGGCCATTATAGGGAGTCTCTTGGGCCTGTCAAGCGCTTCTTAAAATCTTTCCGGTTAGGCGCTCGCGCGCCACGCACCGCGCGCTCATCCCCGCGGCACAAGACGTACGGGGGACGCACGGCGTCTGCCGCGTGCAAAGCGAGTGTTAGAATGCCTCGCAGCAGGCCCGCCAGCAATTTCCAGCATCGACGCATCGAGAACAACCATCAACAACAAGCCCTTGAGCAAATATCCTTATCCGATTCCCAGCCGCGAAGAAATCCTCGGTGTGCTGCGGACCAGCGACTCGCCCTGTACTGCGAACGACATCGCCGAGGCGCTCGCGATCAAGCGCCAGGAGCGTGAGGGATTCTTCAGGCGGCTAGGCGCGATGGAGCGAGATGCCCAGATCCGGCTCGATGCGCGCGGTCATTATCAGCTAGCGCACCCGTCGAACTTCGTCGCGGGCCGCGTGCAGGGTCATCGCGACGGTTACGGCTTCCTCGTGCGCGACGACGGTCAGGACGACCTGTTCCTGCCGCAAGGCGAGATGCAGAAGGTCATGCACAACGACCGCGTGCTCGCGCGTATCGTCGGCTATGACCGGCGCGGGCGTCCCGAAGGACACATCGTCGAAGTCACCGACCGCGCGAACCGCACCGTGATCGGGCGTCTGCTCAACGAGAACGGTGCGTTGATCGTGGCGCCCGAGGACAAGCGCATCGGCCACGACATCCTTGTTACGCAGAATCCGAAGAAGGCGAAGGTCGGGCAGATCGTCGTCGTCGAGCTGACCGATTTCCCGAGCCGTCATTCGCAGCCCGTTGGGCGCGTGGTCGAGGTGCTCGGCGATATCGACGACCCCGGCATGGAGATCGAGATCGCCGTGCGCAAGTACGGTGTGCCGCACGAGTTCGGCCGTGCCGCGCTCGACGAGGCCGCGAAGCTGCCCGACGCCGTGCGTCCGGCCGACATCCGCTATCGCGTGGATCTGCGCGACGTGCCGCTTGTCACGATCGACGGCGAGGATGCGCGCGACTTCGACGATGCCGTTTATTGCGAGCCGATGCAGGTGGGGCGCGGCGAGGGTTTCCGCCTGATCGTCGCGATCGCCGACGTCTCGCACTACGTATTGCCCGGCGGCGGGCTCGATATCGATGCCATCGAGCGCAGCACGTCGGTGTACTTCCCGCGGCGCGTGATTCCGATGCTGCCCGAGAAGCTCTCGAACGGGCTCTGCTCGCTCAATCCGCACGTCGATCGCTGCGTGCTCGTCTGCGACATGGTGATTACCGCGCGCGGCGAGATCAAGGCGTATCAGTTCTATCCGGGCGTGATGCACTCGGCCGCACGTCTTACGTACACCGAAGTTGCCGCCGTGCTCAAGAACACGCGCGGACCGGAAGCGACGCGCCGCGCGGCACTGATGCCGCAATTGCAGAACCTCTATGGCGTGTACAAGTCGCTGTTCGCTGCGCGCCAGAAGCGCGGCGCGATCGACTTCGATACCACCGAAACCTATATCGTCTGCAACGCGCAGGGCAAGATCGAGCAGATCGTGCCGCGCCAGCGCAACGATGCGCACAAGCTGATCGAAGAGTGCATGCTCGCGGCCAACGTGTGTGCAGCGGACTTCCTCAAGCGCAACAAGCACCCGGGCCTGTATCGCGTGCACGCGGGCCCGAGCGCCGAGAAGCTCGAAAACCTGCGCACGTTCCTGCGCGGCATGGGCCTCTCGCTCGGCGGCGGGGATACGCCGCACGCGAGCGATTACGCGGCGCTGATGGCGCACATCCGCGACCGGCCCGACGCGCAGATGCTGCAGACGATGCTGCTGCGCTCGATGCAGCAGGCCGTCTACAGCCCGGACAACATCGGTCACTTCGGTCTCGCGTATGAAGCCTATGCGCACTTCACGAGTCCGATCCGCCGCTATCCCGATCTGCTCACGCACCGCGCGATCTACGCGATCCTGCAAGGCAAGAAGTATCAGCCGCAGGCGCCGCAGGGCGTCGAATTGAACACGGCGCTGTCGCCGCGCGCCCGCGCGGCGCAGGCAGCGGACGAGGAAAAACGCGGCAAGCGCGCGCGTGGCGGCAATACGGCCATCTGGGAAGAACTCGGTCTGCATTGCTCGGCCAACGAGCGCCGTGCCGATGAGGCGTCGCGTGACGTCGAAGCCTGGCTCAAGTGCTATTACATGCGCGACAAGCTCGGCGAGGAATACGGTGGGATGGTGAGCGGCGTGACGTCGTTCGGCATATTCGTGCAACTCGATTCGCTGTTCATCGAAGGTCTCGTGCACGTGACCGAACTGGGCTCCGACTATTTCCAGTACGACGAGATCAAGAACGAGCTGCGCGGCGAGCGTACCGGCATCCGCTACCGTCTTTCGGATCGCGTGCGCGTGCAGGTCGGCCGCGTCGATCTCGATGCGCGCAAGATCGATTTCCGTCTCGTGCGCGATACGCCGCTGAAGCCTCCCGTCAATCGTCCGGGGCCGTCCGATTCGGGCAGCGCCGATGAAGGCCCGCGCGTGCGCTCGCTGACGCCTTACGAAGTGCCGCGTCGCAAGAAGGCCGCGCCTGCACCGGGCGCCGCAGTGAAGGAAGCACGTGCCGCACGCGGCGCGGCGAAGACCGTGAAGAAGCGGCCACCGGCGCCGAAGCCCGCATCGAAGAAACCGCCCACGCGCAAGAAGCGCTGAGCCGGCCCGGCCACGCCGCACGATCTCCTGCGCGGTCGCAAGAATCACACTCGTCCGTGACGCGCGTGTCGCGTCACGGACCGTTCATCAAAGGTTGTTTCAGTCATGTCACGTCTCAAGGTTCTTTACGGGTTTCACGCGGTGACCGCGCGTTTGCGGCACGATGCGTCGACGGTCGAGGACGTCTACTACGATCCGACGCGGCGCGATCGCCGCATGCAGGACTTTCTGGGCGTCGCGAAGGACGCCGGCGTGCGCGTCATCGCGGCCGACGAAACGCGGCTCTGGGGCCTCGCGCATACGGAGCGCCATCAGGGCGTCGTCGCGCGCGTGCACGACCTGGCGCTTGCGCAGAATCTCGCCGAGCTGCTCGACGGCATCCAGGGCAAGCCGCTGTTGCTCGTACTCGATGGCGTCACGGATCCGCATAACCTCGGCGCGTGTCTGCGTGTCGCCGATGCGGCAGGCGCACACGCCGTGATCGCGCCGCGCGATCGCGCCGTGGGGCTCAATGCGACGGCCGCCAAGGTCGCGAGCGGCGCGGCCGATACTGTGCCGTACATCACCGTGACGAATCTCGCGCGTGCGTTGCGCGAATTGAAGGACGCGGGCGTCTGGGTGGTCGGCACGGCCGGGGACGCGAGCGCGAGTCTCTATCAGACGAAGCTGGATGGCCCGGTCGCGCTCGTGATGGGTGCCGAGGGCGAAGGCATGCGCCGTCTCACGCGCGAAACCTGCGACGAGGTCATGCAGATTCCGATGGCGGGCACGGTCGAGAGCCTGAACGTTTCGGTCGCCTCGGGCGTGTGTCTGTTCGAGGCCGTGCGGCAGCGTTCGGTCTGACGTCGCGGCTGGGCGCGGCGCGCGGTGTCCGTCGTGCCGGCCCTATCGGATAACACCGGATAGCACCGGGCAACTCCGGTAAACTACCGCCTTTGCGCTTTTTCCTCTCCCCGGGCTGTATCCCCATGACTCAAGACGAACTCAAGCAACTGGTCGGCCAGGCCGCCGCCGACTATGTGAACGCGAACGTACCGCAGGGCGCCGTGATCGGCGTCGGCACCGGCTCGACCGCGAACTGCTTCATCGACGCCCTCGCGGCGAGCAAGGACCGCTACCTCGGCGCCGTGTCCAGCTCGGTGGCCACGACCGCGCGCCTGCAATCGCACGGCTTTCGCATCTTCGATCTGAACGACGTCGAAGCGCTGCCCGTCTACGTCGACGGCGCCGACGAGATCGACGCGCAAGGCGCGATGATCAAGGGCGGCGGCGGGGCGCTCACGCGCGAGAAAATCGTCGCGTCGGTCTCCGACGTGTTCGTTTGTATCGCCGATGCGAGCAAGCGTGTCGACGTGCTCGGCCAGTTTCCGCTGCCCGTCGAGGTGGTGCCGATGGCGCGCACCGCGATCGGTCGGCGCCTCTCCGCCGCGGGCGGCGTGCCCGTGCTGCGCGTGAACAAGGACGGCTCGCCCTATATCACCGACAACGGCAACGAGATCCTCGATGTGAAGGGCCTGCGCATCAGCGACCCGTGCGCGTTCGAAGCGCTCGTGAACGCATGGCCGGGTGTCGTTACCGTGGGTCTGTTTGCGGCGCGCGGCGCCGATCTGTGTCTGCTGGGCGCAGCCACGGGCGTCGAGCGTATCGACTACCGCAAGTAAGACGCCTATAAACGGCTTCAGTCTTCCCGGGCTGCGCAGCCACCTGCGCGACCGGGAAGAAGTCAGTTCAGCACCGCCGCTCGCGCGGTGCTTCACTCCACCGTTTCCACCTCATGCAGACGCGGCAGCAGCCGGTCGAATTCGCGCCGCACGAGGCCGTAGCATTCGCACGCGCGCGCTTCGAGGCCGTGGCGGTCCAGCACGCGGATGTGACCGCGGCTGTGGTGGATCAAGCCTTCGTCGTGCAGTTTGCCGGCGGCTTCGGTGATGCCTTCGCGGCGTACGCCGAGCATATCGGCGATCAACTGCTGCGTGACCGTGAGATCGTTCGACGCGACACGATCGACCTCGATGAGCAGCCACCGGCACAGTTGCTTGCTAAGCGAATGATGACGGTTGCAGGCGGCTGTCTGCGCGACCTGCGTGAGCAGCGCATGCATGTAGAGCAGCATGAGCCGGCGCAGAAAATCCGAGCGCGCGAACTGCTGCTTGAGACTTTGCGCGCTCATGCGATAGGCGAAGCCGGCGGACTGCACCTGGACGCGGCTCGGCATCGTTTCGCCGCCGGTGAGCACGGGCACGCCGGTCATTCCTTCACGCCCGACCGCGGCGATCTCCACCGACCCGCCGTCTTCCATCGTCGATAGCAGCGAGACGATTGCGGTCGTCGGGAAATAGACGTGATGAATGCGTTGGCCGGAATCGCAGAGCAGTTGCTCCGTGCGCAGATGGACGAGTTCGAGGTGCGGAGTCAGCGCCTGCCATTCGGCCGGAGGTAGCGCGCCCAACAGATGATTGCCGTGCAGGTCGGATTGAAGGGTCAACATGGCAAGGTCCTCGTGTGAGGCGGCGTGCGCCGCCTCCGTGTTCTAGTTCTGGCAGACGAAACCATTCTTGTTGACCGTGGTCCCGTACGGCTATGCGCTCGTCGTGCCAGCCCCTCTCTGCGCTTTCGTCCCGTGGTGCCAGGCCTTTGCGCCATTCTGGACGGATCAAAGCAGAGGTCGTGCCAGGCGGCGTAGCGCTTCACGGCGCAGGTTTTTGCGGGCGAAAAATGCGACGCGCTTTGGGGAAAAAACCTGTTTTTGTTTCAGTTCCGCACTGAGGTTGTCCGCGCAGGAACTGCTGGATTCACGGAGATGCGTCACAACATATTGATTTATATGATTTATTTTTTACGGCTCGCGCGCTGGCAAATTTGACTCCAGGCTGAAACATGTTTCGCGAACGACGCGCCAGGCTGGCCGCGCGGTGCTCAGTCCGATGCTCAATTTCCAGGCGGCGCGAGGGCGGCGTTCCGCTCATATGCCGTTTGGGAGCGGGGCTGTCACGTTACGCCAGAGAGTCTGGCCGTCGTCCAGTGTGGTCACGCGTACAGAATGCCGCCCCAGCATTTGATTCAATGCCGATAAGACCGGAAATGGCCGGCGCACCGCGCGCCTGCGCGACGCGAAAGTCTTTTTGCTTTTCAGGGACGAATCCGCCAATATGGGATCCATGCGCGTATGACAGAACACCCGCATTGTCAATTTCCCGTGCAAAAGTCTTGTCAGGAGATATGCTGATAGAGCGGGTATGCGCGATGCATAGCCGCACCGCAAAGTTCGACGACGCATCAGAGAGGCCCGCAATAACCGGCAAGAATGGGGCGACAAGCCGATACGGGGGGTGTCATGGAACTGGGGAACAAGGAACGGTCGCTGGTCAGCAAGGTCATGGACGGCCTCGTCACCGGCATTGTCGAAGACCGCTATGGGGCGGTTCTGCCGCCGCAGGACGTGCTCTCGAAGGAATTCGACGTGAGCCGCACGGTGATGCGAGAGGCGCTGTCGATGCTGCTCGCACGGCACATGCTCGACGTGCGTCCGAAGATCGGGACGAAAGTCCGGCCGATGCGCGACTGGCGCATGATCGACGAGGACGTCGTGAGCTGGCGCTTTCGGGCGAAGCCGGACAAAAATTTCTTGCGTGACATCATCGAGTTTCGCAGCCTGATCGAGCCGGCCGCATGTGCGCTCGCGGCGACGCGTGCGAGTGCGGCGGATGTCGCGGGCATCCGCGACGCCTACAACGCGCTCAGCCAGACAAGCCCGGGCGACACAGGCTGCAACGCGGCCGATACGCTGCTGCACACCCGCATTCTCGCGGCGAGCGGCAATCAGTTCTATCAGCAGATGGACGGGATCATTCGCGGCGCGCTATCGGTCGTCGGCCCGATTCTCAACGAACGCGAAGAAGGCTGGCTCGGCATCCTGCATGCGCACGGACGCGTCGTCGAAGCGATCGAGCGGCGCGACACGAAGGAAGCCGAGGCTGCGGCCAGGGCGATGATCGACTACACCGCCGAGGAACTGCAGCGTGCACTCGATAGTGTGTACGCTGCTGTGCCCGAGGCCGCTGCTGCCGCCGTGCGCTGATACACACTGATACGCACTGATACGCGCGGTCAATGCGCTCAGGGGTTCAGTGCCGCGTCGGGAGGGCCAGACGTTTCTCGAGCCCGCGCTGAACCCATTCGAGCACCTGACACAGCACCCAGTAGATGGCCGCGGCGGCAAGATAGAGCGGCAGCGGCTGGAACGTCGAGGCAATGATCTCCTGCGCGCTGCGCAGCAGCTCGGTCACGGTGATCACCGAGACGAGCGAGGTGTCCTTGATCAGGCTGATCAGGCTGTTCGAGAGCGACGGCACGGCGATGCGCAGCGCCTGCGGAGCCACCACGTAGCGCAGCGTCTGGCTGCGCGACAAGCCGAGGCTGTAGGCTGCGAGCCACTGTCCGGTATGGATGCCGAGGATCGCACCGCGCATGCTTTCGGACAGATACGCAGCGACGTTCGCCGATAGCGCCAGCACGCCGGCCGGCGTCGGATCGAGCGAAATGCCGATGCTTGGCAGTCCGTAATACACGACGAAGATCTGCACGAGCAGCGGTGTGCCGCGCATGAGACTCACGTAGACGCGCGCGATGCGCGCCAGCACACGGCTCGAACTGATGCCCATCAGCGCGAGCACGATCGCGCCGGCAAGGCCGAAGATCATCGAGAGGACGGCGAACTTGACCGTCAGCACCGCGCCCTGAATGAGCATGGGCAGCGACTGGAGGAGGAGCGTGGCGATAGGCATGAGCGACACGGATCAGGGTTGAAGGGGACGCGCCGGGGCGACAAAAGCAAAGGGCGGCAAAGGGCGGCACGATGCCGCCCTTTGTGCGTCAGGCCACCAAGGCGCTCAGGGCTTGACGGGCTTGCTGACGTCGATGCCGAACCATTTCTCGGAGATCTTCGTGAACGTGCCGTCGGCAACGAGTGCGATCATGGCGTCGTCGATGGCCTTTGCGAACTGTGGATTACCCTTTTTGAACGGAATCGCCGACGGCGTGCCGGTGCCGACGATCGCACCTCCGCGCAGCGGCAGCGGCGAGTCCTTGAGCAGATACGCGACCATCAGGCGGTCGTTGAGCGCCGCATCGAGACGCCCGGCCGCGAGATCGCGCAGATATTCGGGCGCGCCCGGATAGGTCACCACGTCGACGCCCGCGACGGCTTTCGCCATGTCCATGTAGTTGGTGCCGAGACCGACGCCGAGCTTCTTGCCCTTCAGGTCTTCGAGCGATTTGAACTGGCGCGGGTCGTTCTTGCGCTCGATGAGCTGCGCGGCCGAGTACGTGTACGGCGGCGAGAAATCGAGCACCGCTTTGCGCTGATCGGTGACGCCGACCTGATTGACGATCACGTCGAACTTGCCGGCTTGCAGGCCCGCGATGATGCCGCTCCATTCGGTCGTGATGAACACCGGTTTGAGGCCGAGTTTCGCGGCGACCGCTTGGGCGATATCGACGTCATAACCGACGAGCTGGCCGTCTGGGGCTTTCGAGTCGAACGGCGGGAACGTGCCTTCGAGCCCGATGCGCAATGTGCCGCGCGCCTTGACCTGGTCTAGCAGGTCTGCGGCGTGCGCGCTCGCGCTGATGAACGAGACACCGATCAGCGCAGCCGTGAGGACCTTCTTGAGCTGGGCGAATTTCATCGTATTCCTTTTCTTTGCAGCGCTTTACAGCGGCTTATGGCGGTCTGGCGACGGTGTTGCCGGTGCGCCGCGCCTTGGCCTTTGACTATAGCTTCAGGCGTGCCCGGAGGCCAGCGCGCGCGCGCATTCGGCGACGAGTGCGGGGCCGCGGTAGATGAAGCCCGTGTAAAGCTGCACGAGCGAGGCGCCGGCATCGATCTTCGCGCGCGCGTCCTCGCCCGAGAAGATACCGCCCACGCCGATGATGGGCACCTCGGTACCGAGCTGCGCGCGCAGCTTGCGGATCACGGCGTTCGACGCATCGAACACCGGGCGCCCGGACAGGCCGCCCGTCTCGTCCGCATGCTGCATGCCTTGCACAGCGCTGCGCGACAGCGTCGTGTTGGTGGCGATCACGCCTTCGATCTTGTGGCGCAGCAGCGTGTCGGCGATTTCCTTGATCTGCTCGTCGTCGAGATCGGGCG
>Ga0131853_10020833_pt1 | contig 11904 bp, 8 predicted proteins | sample TergutLab28metaG_FD_92764 | JGI IMG/M metagenome (GOLD analysis project Ga0131853, IMG submission 92764) | Labiotermes labralis P1 segment gut microbial communities from Petit-Saut dam, French Guiana - Lab288 P1 (version 2) (version 2) | ecosystem: Host-associated > Arthropoda: Insects >...
GACCTCACGAGGCTGAGTGGACCCCGTTCCAGACCCACTATTACTCAGAAAATCTGGTAGCGCCGGGGATCGAACCCGGGACCTCTGTATCTGTAGCCAGAAACTCTGACCACTAGACCACACAGGCGGTCTTATATTCCTACTACAGCCAAATATGGCGGGATTTTAAATTTATAGCACCTCTATTTGCACTAGTGACCTAAAGTGCACAGAGGCCGGGAAAATGTGAAGAATTGAAGGTCCGTACAGCGTACGAAGGCCGGCAGTATGTGAAGAATTAAAGGTCCGTACAGCGCACTAAGGCCGGCAGGATGTGAAGTATAGGTCCGTACAGCACACCAAGGCAGGAAGCATGTAAAGAATTAAAGATCCATACAGCACACCAAAGCCCACAGCATCTGAAGAATTAAAGGTCCGTACAGCGCACCAAAGCCCACAGCATCTGAAGAATTAAAGGTCCGTACAGCGCACTAAGGCCGGCAGGATGTGAAATATAGGTCCGTACAGCACACCAAGGCAGGAAGCATGTAAAGAATTAAAGATCCATACAGCACACCAAAGCCCACAGCATCTGAACAATTAAAGGTCCGTACAGCGCACCAAAGCCCACAGCATCTGAAGAATTAAAGGTCCGTACAGCGCACCAAAGCCCACAGCATCTGAAGAATTAAAGGTCCGTACAGCGCACCAAAGCCCACAGCATCTGAAGAATTAAAGGTCCGTACAGCGCACCAAAGCCGACGGCATTTGAAGAATTAAAGGTCTGTACGGCGCAAGAAGGCCGACAGCATCTGAAGAATTAAAGATCCGTACAGCGCACCAAGGACAGTAACAGAGGGTTAAATAATACAGAACTGAAATGGATGTAAATGTTATAAGTCGTTTCACTGAAGGTAATAAAGAAAAAAAAAAGGTATTCCTGATAGGACAGTCGTTGTTCAAAAATTATCAAGATAACAACCCTCATTACAACATCCTCATATAAAGTACCCCACAGCAACAAGAAAATCTGTTAGAACTTTCCGAATACGAAGTGGTGTTTCAATCACAGAGACCACGATATTGATAAGGATAGCGGTGACACTGTCTAAAAATGATAGGTTATGGGGATTAAACAAAAGTAATTGGCTTAGAAGCTTCGATGTTAACAGTATTCCCCCATTCAGTATTGTCATTGTAGTATCGCTTATACTGTTTTTTGGCAGTGAAATGTAGCTACATTGAGTGAATCTATCAATCCGCTGTTGTACTGCGTAGAAAGAGCTTTTAATGCTTTCACTAATTCAGGGAAACAAAAGCAAAGACGAATAATGAACACGGAAATAAAATGAAATGTGTGTTTAATTACAGTACATATAAAACTGTTCCAATAAAAATATGTGCCTATATATCAATTCTAGGAAATCGCACCGGGTTAATATTTGTCAACTATAGCAGAGATTACAAGTAAAATTACTGATTTTATTTGGCAGCACTGTCCATCAAACAGCAGTTGGCAGATCGACTTAACCGATCAGAGGATTCCTCTTGGTGCTACATTTCACTATGGCTACAAATATTCTCACTCCTATACATTCCCTTTTCAGGTGCGTTCGCAAGTTTGCGAAAAGCGAATACGAGCTTCGTCATGTCTCTTTGTCCGCATGAACAACTCGGATTCCACTGGTTGCATTTTCATGAAATATGACATTTGAAAATTTTTCGAAAATCTGGCGAGAAATTCCAGTTTGATTAAAATCTGACAATAATAACGGGTATTTTATATCTGTTAACATGTGTGATAACATCCAACTGAAGTCTTCTCAGAATGAAAAACATTGCAGGCTAAAACAGCAGAGAAAATCAAAATACATTTTAAGTCCAGCAAATTTTTGCTTCAGAAAATCGTGGTGTGTAATAGATATATAGAAAATTACGGTACAGCCAGATTGGTCATAAATGGCAATATAATACGGCGCATGCGCTTTGCATGCCTAACAATTAAGGCAAGAATATAGACACACACTCAGAATATGTAATACGTATTACTCATCCACGGCAACAATAATTATACTAAAGCGCCTCATTGTTAAGTTATACATACATTGTCTCTCTTCTTTCTTGTTTGCTTTCACCAACAAAACTATTACGTTGCTCATAAAACATTCTTCACCATTGTTACCTTCAGTGACTTTCCGATCTTTGTTGACAAAATATCTTCGGACTGATGGTGTGTTAATTTCAGTCAGAAAACACAACTATAATTGTATGCTAGATGATGGTATTTATTAGCAAAGTAAATAACTACATGTTTCGGCCTAAAGCGGCCATTTTCAGTTATCACGATTACAATTTTGTTCAAAGAGTGTCATATATATATATATATGTGTGTGTGTGTGTGTGTGTGTCTATATTGCATACTGATGTTGAGATCTCATCATCGTTTTACGTGCTACAAGTAAGTTTATCTAGTGGGATGTCTAGTGAGTCAATGAATGGTGGGTTGTGGATCTCCTTGGTTGGGTATGTATTGGGGAGTTGGGGGGTAGTTTATGGGGGGCTATGATATAGGTGTAGTGTCTATGGTTCTCACGTTGAGTTTGGGGTAGGGGTAGGGGTGGGTTTGTGGGGTTAGTTTGTTTGACTTCTTTGACTTTACTTTGCTAATAAATACCATCATCTAACATACAATTATAGTTGTGTTTTCTGACTGAAATTAACTCACCATTAGTCTTTCAACACACAAAGGGGATGACACATCTCAGAATATCTTCGGATTTGAATTTAAATTTCGGTCTACCGTAAAAACCTAGACACTCATTAAAACACGAGACCTTTGGCAATGAGCCACTGGTTCGAATGACGTTGGGCGTAAAGAGATGACAAATAAAGAAAAGAGTTACATTTAACAGTAAATAGCATTGCTATCTTTACTTGCAAAATTATCTACTTGTTCTTTAAAATAATTCCTCTTTTTTCTTCCCAATTTTTTACGCTTTTCCTTTTTCAATATTGTCTATTTCATATTCGCGATATAGTCTCTTCACTCTTTGCAAACATGTCTATTTGTTCTTACAAATTTCATATTTATTCTTTGGAGTACTGTTCTTTTGCTCTTTGAAATGCAATATATTTTTTATTTCAAATATTGCCCATCCCTTCCGTGAAATTTTGTTGCACTAGATACTGAATTACAATTATGAGATTCGAATTTCTCAAGGAAGTAAATGTTCACATCACGGTCTTCCGAGACGCACTCCGAGTAGGTTGGCAAATACTGCCGACTCTTCGCAGCCACCTGATATCTCATACTTCAAGACTTAAAACTACACTGAATATGGTGACAGCAGGCTTCTAAATAAAAAAAGTAAATCAGTCCCATTACAGGCCCGGAGGTGCCCAGAGGGTTCCAGGAAGTTAAGGCTCTCAGATTTCGTGACAACGGCACGGGATGATGGTAGGTTGTCAGCCGTAGGCACCGGCCGCCTTTACCCTCAGGAAATACTCATGGTACTCATTTCTGTTAGAGGCTGAGTCGACTCAAGAGCCATAGTGCGTTCGGAAGGATTTTATGTCAGTGAAAAATCCAATGACACTAGCTGGGATCGAACCAGCGACCTTCCGATTTGTAGAACAGCACCTTAACCACTGTGCTACCGCGGTCATCGGCTTCTAAATAACGTTATGAAAAACACTGTTTAATTGATTATAATATAAAATATAATAAGTAACATCTCTGAAGACGTGGCGTTTGCGACAATCTCTGTTTTCGTTACAACGAAACACGTGCAAATGTACTACAATTTAAATTTTTAAAGACTGATATAGATCTAAACTATTTATACATAAAATTTCACTATCTGTCTTGTAGAGAACCCGATTGTGTTCGTTATAACGAACAGCCACTGAATGCCATCTAGCGAAACTATAGCTGTTATATGCAACGATCACAGTGCGCACACATATTTACTGCAGGAACAAATGTGCAGACTTTATCGTTAAACCTGGCGGTTTACATAACAATCACTGAGCTCCCTCGTTTTAACATAAGCCTAAAGAATAATATGGAGTCGAAATATGTTGCATAAGTAATTATACCTCAAAAATGTTTTATTAAAATCAGTTAAGTAGGTGACCATAAATCTTTCAAAATAATCCTAACGGTGTATAATTCGTCTAGCATGTCCTTTCCTTCCCTGAAAATTATGACGCCCAAAAATTAAGCAGAGAAAGACTAATCCTTAAAATTTGCCGGCAGAAGGCACCTTGGATTTTTACATGCCCCAAGAATTGACCGTTGTACAGTGAGATGTAAAATATGTTGTTTATTAACAATTTACATTGAATAATTCTTTACAACACAAAAGTCTAAATTTATGATCACACTCCCCCATCTTTAAGGTCCTGCAATTGTGAAAACTAATAAATGAAACTGGTTAGAATGAGATAAAAAAAAATAATATGTATGACGGAAGGGAAAAATATATAAAATAAAAATTATTTGTAATAATTCAACTAAAACAATTGTAATGATAGTCTTTTTTTACCAACTTCATGCACAATCACTTTCATTATTAACAAAAAATGCGCTATATAAAATATAATTAAAGTGATTCTACGAAATGAACGGTGCAACAATGAGGATTCATAGACAAATTCTTTATTTTAATACATTTATTATATTCCTCTACATGTTTCGAGCACTATTATGCTCGTCTTCAGGAGGACAATTGTATTATTACATCTGGTATCGTCACTCTCTTTAGGTGACTGTTCAGTACAAAGATGGTAAAAAAACAACGATATTAGGATACACGGTCAGCAAAACATAAAAATTTAAAAGTTGTGTAAGAGTTTGTTTGTTTGTTTTTTGTGCGACAGCCCCCCCCCCCCAGTGGGCAAGGGTCTCCTCATTCACGAGGTTCCTAGATCACACACAACGACGAGTGGACTCTGGACGAGTGATCAGCCCGTCGCAGAGACCTCTACCTGACAACACATAATACTCCCAATAGACATACATCCATGCCCCAAGTGGGATTCGAACCCACGATCTCAGCAGGCGAGCGGCCGCAGACCTACGCCTTAGACCACGCGGCCAATGGGACCGGCAATTGTGTAAGAGTAGTACTGACAACCAATGCACAAACAGATGTATTAATTACATTTAATTGCAAGATGCAAATTTAGTACTTTGTCGTGACAACGTGAAGGGTTCTTCATGCAAATAAAAACGTCCTACACACCCCAAGAAATTTTTCCCCAATTCCATTGCCGATTCCACAGTACCTCTCATCGGCTCGCCCTAATGCAGCGTCGGATCTATCCCTCTTCATATTCATAAACCAGCAAATGAAGATAGGCGACATGGACAGACGGAGATTTCGCATTATTTCTTATCAAACATGAAACACATTCCCACATTAAGCCGGATTTTAAAACCCCTTCATTATCACAACCTTTCAAAACCATCCATTTTCCCCATCAAATATGGTGTAGTTGTTTAATAAATGCATGAGGGCAGCGTGTTGGATCAGTAGATGGGGATATATGAAACATGCAGTGTGGCGTTTCCACTCTCATTACCATATTCATCGGTTGTCAGTTGAATATTCAGTCTGCCCTCACAAAAGAGGCAATATATGACAATTAACAAGAGAAGAAAGAAATATCCTGTACAAAATATAAATTATTTTAATGGACAGCGTATCACAAAAAAAAATATGGCATTATATAACACTGCTGCCAAACATTATTCTTCATATGATGTACAAGCACAACGCTAAAACAAAGGCAATTCATATCGTCAATTTTACAAGAAACTCACACTTCTCTTTTTTGCCATGACCCCTCATTAAACATAAATTAATCGTCTAATGTCGGAAGTTTTTTAAAAGTTCAAACCATTATCCCCGACGGATGTAATTTTCTTTTCTTAAAAGGCCAAAAAGTATAGTCACGTCCGTTACAAAATCTCATATTTTTCCAGTGCTACTACAAATTTCATATTTGTGACCTGTTACATTTAACTTGCAGACTGCGTTCCCCCCCCCCCCATGGCTCTACAGCCCCTAGTGGGCCAGGGCCTCCTCAGGGCTCCTCTGCACGAATGATCAGCCCGTCGCAAGGATCTACACCTGACCACACACGACACTCATAAAGACAGACATCAATTCGATTCGAACCCGCAATCCCAGCAAGCAAGCTGCCGCAGACCCATGTCTGAGACCGCACGGCCAGTGGGAACAGCGTGTGAACCATACAGATAAATAACTAATCGGCCAGCTCCATACAAGAGAACTCTTTCTTAAGTGTTTAACAATTGCTGGACTAGTCAAGAAATTATCCGATGATCGACTTGAAGTGTTAAGTAATTACAAACAGTCGAATTGTAGTGCTTTATTTTTTAAGACGAAGGCACCATTATCCTTGGAAACATGGGGAACAAATCACCCAACGACAAAATGTCAGACCACGAACGACCCTATTCCCCATCAACATAACTGTAAGATTCTACAATCTCGCAAGGAATCATCTGGCTTTCATAGAAAGTGACGGCTCACTGCAGCGTTCAGAAGCTGCCGTATTTTGGATGCACAGATACCACAATTACTTCTAAATTCCCCTCTACATATATTCGTGTAAACCAGTAAATTTTTTTTTCGAAATCTGTGTAGTAATTCTTAAAGTGATATATTCAGACGGATACATAAAAACAGACGACACAAAAAAACGTTCCAATATCTCGGAAGTGCGGACGGAATGGTCCGGAACAAGTGGCACTTGGACAGGCCTCTGTCCGAGTATTTCCAGTTTCTTCTTTGGATTTGACAGAAGCCATCTCGTTGTGTATTAACAAATTTGTGTAATGCATTATGTACCGTCATTACACAAAATATAACATTACAGTGAGAAAATATATACTATCAGGTCGCATTACGGCTACATGTTTCGACAGTAAACGGTCATCTTCAGGCCAATAAAGAACATCTTTAAGGTACAACAAAGTAGCACTCAATGGGATCCCATTTCGTTTACAGTAAAAGTTAAAATAATGTACGACGACATGTATGATGTTTCTTCTTTGGGTATCATTCTTCGAAATCCGTGTAGTAATTCATAAAGTGAAATATTCAGACATACATATAAACAGACGACACAAAAACACGTTGTAATATCTCGGAAGTGTGGACGGAATGTTCCGGAACAAGTGGCACTGGGGCATGCCTCTGTCCGAGTATTTCCAGATTCTTCATTGTGTATCATTCTACCGGCGTTTTATACCCATCTTAATACAATTATAATCAGAAGGACAAGCGGGCGAGAAATGCAGACCTTAAAAAAGCCATGTTATTTCTGATATCGTGGAACACTGGACACATTCGTGGTTTCAATTCAGGTTTCCAATGTAATTCAATTTTTGGCGGATCACAAGTCATTAAGATAAAAGCTTGACCCTCCACAAGCTTTGTCCCATGAACACAACGGTTCGTCATAATATCTCCCATTTCTAGTCTGAACTGCCTTCACCCCCATCTACCAAAAGCCCACCCCTGGAAAGGGTATTTTAACAACTGAGTTTCACATATCACAATTCCCCCCCCCCCCGCACCCCATCGAGCGCCGAGACTGTTTTGAAAGGGTCTGTGCGACTATGCAATAACATGTGATAATGCTAATCTACGTATAAATTGAATTTATGCTAATCTACTTCACGCGGACGGCTATGGGTTTAACACTACATTCGTGACTTGGCCTGCAATCACACAAAACCAGCATTACACACACAAAATATGGCTACCTACGGTCTCTGCAACATTTCCAGTAGACGCTCACTTTCCCAGTTCAAGTGACGTGTGACACGTGACGAATCAGTAAACGTGGAAACCTTGTCCTTAATTTTGACCTCCCTCCCTCTCCCCTCCTCACTCCCCCCTCCCTGTCACCACTCAATCGACTATTGTGGTGTAGCAGTTTGCTTTGAATAATTCCGCGCGTGGACTGCACAGTATGCGGAGACTACACCTGCGATCTGTCTACCTATTTGCTTCGCTTACCGAAATGTTCTGTTCTCATTTCCTTGTCTCCGCTTGCAAAGAAACCCTTTACACACTGAAATGATACCCAATACGCGGCTGTCGACACGGTGCAGGGTTATGACTGACGTCTGCAAAGATTTCGATAAATAACCGTCAAACACGACGCTTATTTATTAAAAATCTAATTTCAGCTACATGTTTGGTCCCGTATTAAGCCATTCTCCAGCTCTACAACACAGTATAAAGGAAAAAATACAACAATTTATGTGTCCAGAACTGAGAACCGTGTTTTGTTACAATGACATGCATATGTCAATGAATGTCCAACAAGATGCAACTATATACAGTTTATTTTATCTCTAAACTGCTCTACACGTTTCGGGTGGTCTCTCCACCCATCGTCAGGGCACAAAGAACTGTATCTACAGCATCTGGCACTGGTCAACTGTTGTTGCTACCGATCGCTATCCTCCACGATACCGACCGGTAGCAACAACAGTTAACCAGTACCAGATGCTGTAAATTCAGTTATTTGTGCTCCTGATGATGGATGGATAGACCACCCGAAACGTGTACAGCAGTTTACAGTTAAAATAAACTGTGTGTAGTTGCATCTTGTTGGACATTTATTGACATAGAATTGAGATGCACGGTCCCATTAACATAAAATATATATATATATATATATAATGTTTTTTGCACCGTGCATTGTAATATAATTGTACAATATAAACCAACAAAATGCACTTTTTCGAAATAAATATTTTGATTTTTAATTTTTGACGTCTTCTACTTGTTTCGAAACTGAGGGTTCATCATCAGGAAGACGGTTGTATATAAGAGTACACATTCTTCTACCTACAAGATTGCTCATTCTGATGCATGTAAAACACACCATACCTGTATATAAACCGTCTTCCTGAAGATGAACCCTCGGTTTCGAAACATGTAGAAGACATCAAAAATTTTAAAAAATTAAAGTATTAATTCAGAAATGATGCATTTTGTTGGTTTGTAATGTATAATGACATACATAGTTGCACATTTTGTCTTTATGCAATCTTCAACAGTCTGCGGATGGCTACATACGAGCCGAAACATGTAGCTGCCATTATGTTTTAAAAAAACAGGTGTTGTGATAGAGTGGAGTGTATGTCCTGGTCTAACACATCCCCAATGTACACAGCCCATATTAAATCTTGTATAACTACTTTCTAAGGATTCTGTACAACATGAAGATGGCTATTATCAAGAGCCGAAACATGTAGTTGTACCTTAGGTAGTAAATGTAAATACACCTCTACCATCAAATAAAATAAAGTTGTGTTAGACTAGGATATACACTCCACTCTATTATCCTCTTTTATTACGTAACACACGACGCACATCACAGCCAGACGCATTCCCAACAACGTACTCTTACACAACACGATATGCTGCCACAATATCCTGTTAATATAATGGAATTATTTCGTGAATGTTTTTAAAATGATTTTAGCAAGGAACAACGTAGCTCCCTGAGGATGATATAAGGATCGAAACGTGTCGGAGAAATTTTAAGTGTTTTAATGTAAAATTTTATATAGTGCACATGTTGGTTGATAAATTAAGTGATTAATAATTAAAGTGCCACTCTATTAGTTTACTGAACACAACGGGGATGACAAACCTTATGAACAGGTGTTGTGTTTGGCGGATATTTGTTGGTCTGTTTGTACACACGACACAACGGGACGAAACACATCCAGGTAACATTGACGTAGGTACTGAACAAGGCTTGTTATCGGTTTCCCGTCAAAGTGGTGTTGGAATAATTTCTGTTCTGACAGCGAAAGGAATGGGATGTCTGAACGTTTCCGCTTACCAAATCAAACTCCATGTGAGAGACATAAATAACACCGTAACTATCAGGCGTGAATGGAAGGGACCGATCGAGAAATCAAGGCGAGGTTGGAAGGACGACACTGCGAGACGCTAATTTCACCATATTTAGTAAGATGTGGTTTAAATCGACCAGAAACTCTGCAATTATAAAATTTGACCCACATATTGTTGAGGGTTCTATGCATATGGTAGCCTCTTTAAAATGTATTTTGAAGTTAAGAAGTAAGAGGTAAAGGTAATTTCGATAAAGAGCACAATGGGGGTGTAGAAGTAGAGCCCCAAACTTTCCAACCTCGGTGTTAGGTGGCGTTGGATGGTCAACGACAGATTACGGTAGTTTTACACCTGGAATGAGCCCTGGTACCCAAGGTATTCTAGGCTATTTGGGTTCCAGGGTCGTTACGGAAAGGTGCGGAGAAGGGGAAATCTAACATTCATAAGTCCGTGCATCGCTAATATATTCGCAGAGTACAACCAACAAGGTGTAACGTTTCACAGTTTTATTTATTTCTGTAAGACGTTCTACATGTTTCAGACGGTTTTTGCGTCCATCGTCAGGAACTCAAAACTGCTGCTAGCCTGGCCGGGATGTTCCATCCCGGTCAGGCTAGCAGCAGTTTTGAGTTATTAGCGATGCACGGACCTATGAATGTTAGATTTCCTCTTCCCCGCACCTATCCGTAACGACCCTGGAACCCAACCAGCCTAGCATACCTTGGGTACCGGGGCTCATTCCAGGTTTAAAAATGCCGAAGTCGGGCGTTGACCATCCACCGCCACCTAACAACGAGGTTAGAATGTGTGGGGCTCTACTTCGACACTTTATCGAAATTATGGCATGACCTTCACATCTTAACTTCAAAATATATGTTAAAGAGGCTACCATACGCATAGAAACCTCAACAACATGTGAGTCAGATTTTATAATTGGAGAATTCATGGGACCGTGCATCGCAATTCTAAATCAATAAATGTCCAACAAGATGCAACTATACACAGTTTATTTTATCTCTAAACTGCTCTACATGTTTCGGGTGGTCTCTCCACCCATCGTCAGGAGCACAAATAACTGTATCTACAGCATGTTTCTGGTCAACTGTTGTTGCTACCGGTCGTTTTTGTGGTGGATAGCGACAGGTAGCAACAACAGTTGACCAGTACCAAATGCTGTAGATACAGCTATTTGTGTTCCTGACGATGGGTGGAGAGACCACCCGAAACATGTAGAGCAGTTTAGAGATAAAATAAACTGTATATAGTTGCATGGAACATCCCGGCCAGGCTAGCAGCAGGCAGCAGTATTGGTCTGATAAATACCTGGCGCTGTATGTGTAGTTTTGAGCTCATGATGATGGACGGAAAAACCGTCTGAAACATGTAGTGCGTCTTACAGAAATAAATAAACTGTGAAACATTGTGTCTTGTTGGTTGTACTCTGCGAAGGGAAAATCTTTTGCTCCCTCTGGGGTTCGAAGCCCAAAACTTCAGGCCCAAAGCGAGTCAATATACCGGCTACGTTATCCCGGTTCACACTTTTAGACACACAAGTGTATTTAATACGTCGTCTGCAAGAGTTCTTCAAATTTCAAACAAGAAAAGATTTAATACCTCGCCAAGGGCTGAAACTGTTAACACCCGGAGTCCATGCCAATCAGTCGGCAGTCTTCTGTTCAGTTTCCCATTGCCTCGTTCCCCATATCAGTTCCAAACCATTATATTCAGTTACGTCAAGAACCGTTGGCAATCCCAGACAAACATAAATTTTACTCTTATGCGTATTGGACCGTGCATCATCTTGATATTTGAATAAAGGTTGACCAACTAGATGACACTTGCTTTATTATATATTGCTCAACATGTTTCAGACGTTAATATACTAAAACTAATAAACAAAACCTCTATCATTGCAGCCTACACAACACAACAAGTACTCGCTAGCTCCTGAAGATGGACGTATTAACGTCTGAAACATGTTGAGCAATATATAATAAAGCAAGTGTCA
>Ga0131853_10020834_pt1 | contig 11903 bp, 10 predicted proteins | sample TergutLab28metaG_FD_92764 | JGI IMG/M metagenome (GOLD analysis project Ga0131853, IMG submission 92764) | Labiotermes labralis P1 segment gut microbial communities from Petit-Saut dam, French Guiana - Lab288 P1 (version 2) (version 2) | ecosystem: Host-associated > Arthropoda: Insects >...
CTGAGTGGACCCCGTTCCAGACCCACTACTACCCAGAAAATCTGGTAGCGCCGGGGATCGAACCCGGGACCTCTGTATCTGTAGCCAGAAACTCTGACCACTAGACCACAGAGGCGGTCCTTATATCATCCACACCCCAAAATAACACAAACAAAAACAAAACACCTGTTTGTTACCGTCAGGAACATGACGTGTCTTCCCCGTTGCGAGCTGTGGCTCGTAATTAACTCAGTGGTGCTGAATCCTGCTCCAGATCATACTTTCTGGGACCAGATAGTATGATCTGTACCAGAGGCTGCAACTACAGTTTTATGTACTCCTGATGACGGGCGCGATGGACGCCCGAAACGTGTAGAGTAATTTAGCAGTAATAAATATCTGCATACTGTTGCATCTCGTTGGATTTCTTCAACCTAGAATTACGATGCACGGAACCAGGAATACAAAAATCCATTTCAGTCCAACCAACTTGATTGCTTCACATCTAGTCATCCCCAGTACTTGATTACGAAACTTATAATGCATTCTGCAATTCTCTTTCCCCACCCGCCATCTAGACCAATGCCCTCCTTCACAGTACTAAACACTTTCGCAACATCGGTTGGTATTCCGCCGCTATCAGAGGTTTTTCTATTCATCCTTTTCAATATTAAATCTTTCGTTATCTCCACAAAATAATTATCCGGTTCTTCTACACACAGAGTACTTATTATCTGAGTTTTATAGATAACTCTACACGCACACTCAAGTTTCGGGAAAAACAGACCATACAAATGTTTCATCCACACAAAGTTATGGGTTTCTCGCATTTCCTGTAACCCCAATTTTCCTAACGTCCTTCGGTCTACGCAACTTTTTGGTGTGTTTGCAAAATTCAGAAAAGCGAATATTAGCTTCGTCATGTCTGTCCGCATGGAACAGCTCGGCTCCCGCTGTAAGAATTTTGATACCTGACTGTACTTCGAATATGTGTCGAAAATTTTCAAGTTTTATTGAAATCGAGCAAGAATAACGGGTACTTTACATACAGACCAATACACGTCTTTGATCGTATCTCGCTCTGTTCTTCTTAGAATGAGAAATGTTTTTGACAAAAGTTGCAGATAAAATCAAAACACATTTTACGCTCAGTATTTTTTTTTTTCAGAAAAATCGCCCCGTTTATGAGATGTGGACAAATACAGTCTAGCCGTACATGCCACAGATGACAATATGGCTTTTGCGCACTTCAGGCTGGGTACCTAAAGCTACAAACACAAACGAAGAATATGTAATAAACACTGCTTGTCCACAGCAACAATAGTTAAAGGAACGCGCCTCAGTGTTACGTTATACGTACAGTGCCTGTCTCGTTTACTTTTCTCTGCTTCCTTAACTTGTTACACACGTCTTTTTTTTTTTGTCACTATAGATATTCCATACCTCTATCACCTTCCCAGTCCTTTATTTTGCTTGACTCATCATCTTTCTCTTTACATATCCTCACAACCTCTTTCGCACCCCGTTTTCTTTCCATACATTCTTCATAGAACCCGTGACCCTCCTATCTACCTTCCCCGTATTCCTCACACGAACATCCGCTGACACTGCAAATACACTTACTTCGTGGCTCTACAGACAGTGAACTTACAAGGTCACCACTGAAATGACAAAATTATATGCCTCTACATAGTGTATACACGCATCTGTATTTTTGCGTAGGACCATTTACAGACAATGCTGAATGCAAATAAATGTGATGTAATGTGCAATCGCACACCATTTTTTTTCTGTAATAATATAAGCCGCTCACACACACGCCGTTAGAAGGGACAGTGAGACAGAAATAATGCAAGCGAAGTAGTGTTCCGAATACGTATTCGACAGGTTCTGCGAAATCCAAAAATAGTCATACTGCTGCCATGTCCACAAGAACATACCTCAAGCAGCACGGAGTTCGCGATTTGAGTAAAAGCCTACACACGTAATTCCACTACGCTTGTTTCAAGAAGTAACGCAGGCTTAGTATCTTTCGTCCTGACTGCCACGAACCTGTACAGTATCATTCCATTACATTCAAAGCGCAGTGTGACAACGCAAACACTGATATTCGCTGAAGCGGTACACTAAGCTAATTCCTTTTCACATGGTAGCTCTTGCACGACGGATCAGCTGCTGGCAAGCAGCTGCAGTAAATATGACACTTCTACAATGTCAGCTTCCTGGACTAAACATTCTAACGAAATCAGGTGTAACTGTTGTACGTACCTTCCAAGCGAAAACAACCCGCACTCAACGAAGATAGGCTACACATGTCAAATGATAAGCATGTGCTATTTTAGATTATAATGACTAAGGCCGTTACCGGCAATCTCATCTGTTTGTTTTAGAAGAAATATAAAGGCAAATTAAAACATCTCCCCCCCCCGGCCAAGATACACAGCTAAGTGATAACCTGTTCCTTTACAAATTTTGATGTTTTGCTGACCGTGCATCTCAGTATAATCCTAGTAATTGACCAACTTGATGCACAAATTCTTGTTTTATAATAAGTTTATTATAAAACAAGAATTTGTGCATTACTAAGATTAAGACTGTTCCTTTACAGTTTCCTTCCTCTGACGCACTGATACATGCACGTCTCATAAATCTTTCAGTATGCATGTAAAGCAAATATACAACAGTGGCCCAGTTCCCACCATACGTGAAACATGATGCTGAAGCAGCTACGGAAAGACTATGCATTCTCAAGATCTAATATAGCCGTGTAGGGACCAGCACGACAATGCCACTACCTTGCCACAAGGAAGGGCGATCACCCAACCGTCGCACAGGAGGCAGCGGGAAGCCATGGCCGTTCTGTAAAGGGCGAACAAATACTCGTAAGTCTCACAAGGTCGTGCGTTGTATGCACAAGCCATAATACGCTCATATTTCACCTTCGTGTTAGGCCTACATCACGATTTCGGACTTCCGACTTCTTAGACAGTATGGCTCAGTTGCGTAAGCCCAACCAGTACTTCTTCGGTGCAATGCGCACTGTCTCGAAAACAGAAAGACACAAGATGTGATGACTGCTTCAGCATATAAATACTCGTCAATTCTGCCCACCAGAAAATTGAAATTCTAATAAAATAATCTAACCTACCTCGACTGGGGGCCAATGTTTGCAATTAACCGTAAGATTAATTTATAATAAAATGAAAGCGTTATTCATAAACGTCACGAGCGGATGAGTCCCACCTACTGCCGTTTAGCCACCTTCAATAATATAAAAAACAGTAGACCTATCAACAGAATACAGAGTGGTCTAAACAACGGCCAAATGGTTGGTAAAATGTAAACTAAAGTAAACTGTCCATTTGTGAATTTGCAAAACGTCATCCCAGAGTTGTGAGCTGTGCACTGAACATTGTATCTCACTTTGAGTAATCTGTGTAATTTCAGTAAGAAAGTAATTGGCAACGTATTTCAGGGTACATATTACTAACAGTTTAACGGATTTAAATGTAAACTCGGCACCGAATACGAAAACGTAATGGTTCAGAATACTCGAGGACAGACGTATCGGTATGCACTGCTTGTATCCAGAACGAACTTCAAAGTTTCTCGTGGTTTCTGAAGATTTTTCTCAGTTCCAACGTGCACACGGAGAGACAGAACGTAATTACACAAAGAAGACAACGCCCCTTATTCCCACGTCAATTCCGAATCATTCACATACAGCTACATCTGCCATGTCTCTTTCGAAGCTACATAACCCCAGCAAGTGGTACGAAGCAAAACATCGAATGGCCAAGCACTTTCATAGTCCTACCAATTGTAATTTATTAATCATTCTCGTACCCAGAATTCCACCAACCACTGCAGTGGATTAGGCGTCATTAACTCCGAAACTGACCAGGCGATTCCGTAATTTTAGGAATTACAAGCTAGAAAACTAGGGACATTGCTTCCCCGAGCCGGATTAGACTACTAGATAGGTACCTGTCTATAGGAACACGAATAGTTCAAACAAAGTGGCCGAGCGTAATTATAGCCCGTTTCCACAAAGTTCTTCCGGGGTCTTAAGCCAATACCTATGTGGTCATGCTGCAACTCTACGCAGTATCTCAGATTGAGGACTTGAAACCACACAATACTCGGCAACAAGACGGCGCTAACAGCGTACCTGGGTGAGAAATTTCCGGAAAGATGGATCGGCAGAAAGGGCCCAGTCCCTTTGGCCGCCTCGTTCCCCGGATATTATACCACTGCACTTGTTCATGTGTAGTTATGTCACGAACATTGTTTAGGAATCACCAGTCACCAGACTGATGACCTGAAGAAGCGTATCACGGATGCGATCATGACTACTCACGCTGACATGCTCTTCAGAGCATGGCAAAAGCTTGAATAGCGACAGAACCTGGTCCATGGTACCAAGAGTATCGGCAATGAGGTGTTCTAAATTAAAAACTCTGAGAGTCTGACTAGAAGTGACAGCAAGGTGCATGTGCCTAGCTCGATTTGTTTAATAAGGGCGTTTTCTTGAAACTCTGGGACTAGTGGACACACTGTATAGTGGTCAATACACATGAATAATTTTCCGAGGGCTCCTGTTTGAACTTCGACTGAAAACAATCTTGGTGTCGTGACGTCCTATCTTTCAAAATGCCGGATTATCATCTTAAATTATGGCCACGAATCTTCTTTCCACATTCAAGGTTCAACCTCTTACTTCTCGTTCAATGCTGTTTCACGTCGACGGTTGAGAAACAAACGATAAAGTCACCAAACACTGTCACTCCTATTATAGGGCCTGCCCTAGAACGCCCATGCAAGCAAATTCAAACTAAACCAACTGCAAAGTAGTTGGCTGAAGAATGCGTGATGATACAAATGTATACAGAGTAAACGAAAAATGCAAGGCCAAACCTACAGACGATGAACCTACGCCAAAATACAAGAACAAAATATTGCATGAACAATAGGCCTTCAAAGCAAGTTTTCCAAACTACCGCCTCCCGATGATTACGGAAATTGCTCGAAGTTTCCACCCGGAGTTTCCATGCAGGCCACAGATTTCTGGAACCCGACTTTCTTCCACCACGTCTCACTGGGCTGTTTGCCACGAGTTCCTATGAAACTTACTTCAGAAGCTGTTACAAGATGTCGATCTGCAAAAGTGCTACATTGCACTTTCTTTCAGTTGAGGAATTTCATGAACAACGCGTCTGCGGAAAAATGGATAAAACGAAAAAAAAAAAAAAGTGGCTCAACAGCACGGCCTACTCCTTCCTCTGATTTATTTCCCTTACATTTTTATCTCTGGGGACATCTGAAGTTTATTGTTCATGATACAGAAGTCAGTAATGCTCAAGACTTGCAACAACGAATACAGAATGGAACTCAGGTGATTCGTATGACACCTGGAATTCTGCGGCGAATCAGGCAATCACTGTTCTGACGCGCGACGTCCTGTGTAGAAGCTCACGGGGGCCACACTTGGAGCACTTTAATCGTCAGGAAGTCGCAGCTCGGAAACCACGCTTCAGGTCAATCTTCAAATAGTAACACATTTCCTATTTCAAATAAGCACGAGCCTTCCATCAAGAGCAGGCCTGTCAAACATGCGACCCACTGAGGTTTATATGTCCCGCCCACGTTGCCATATTTACATAGATTTACCGTCCTCCTATTATTTTATTGCCTAATACAAACAAGAAATCATGGAAGGAGTATTTTATATATTGCGTTTTTCCACAGTGGAAAACTTACAATTGAATAACGAAGAAGGAAAGTTACATTATAAGCAGCAAAGCAAGATGCCAAGTTGGATTTCGGATTTGGCTCGCAACGTATTTTGAGTATGACAGCCTGATCAAGATGGAAAACTCGAATCAATACAGCCTGCTCCTGATACCGTCATTACATAAAACAAGAGAGATACACAGACAATACATTTTTGACAAAACATTATACGGCAAAGAAAAGCTGGCTGGTGTACGTTATTCCATTACCTGTTAAACGAAGTTATGGTTACGGACCGGTTACCAATTATTCTCTGTAGATCACAAAAGCACCTTATAATACGCTTTATACACAAAAACGTATGACTTCCCACGGAATATTCCCCTCCCAAAAGTTACGGCATGTTACACAATCCTAATTTTCACATAAAAGCATTACGACTACAGTTAGGAATGTTCTATTAACACACTGAGTCCGTGGTTCACTGTACAGTTCAGCAGAGATATGCGAATACGTGTGTGTGTGTGTGTATGTATATATATATATATATATATATATATATATATATATCTGTGGGAGAGACAAATTAGATAACAGAATAACAATCTACTGATAGACTCAATCTCAAAGAACCTGCAAGAAGACTCCTTTCTGTAAACCCGTACGCAAGTAGGAGAGATGCCCGTGCTTATCTGGGTTGTCTGGTGCAAGGAAGTCACTTGAAGCTTAACGAACTTAGTTCAACAACATGATTACTTCAACAATCTGAAATAGAAAAGGCTTTACCTACAAGGAGCCTGTAACAGAAAACGTTCTAACCAGTGACAGATAAAATAAATGACGACGGGGTTCAAAAGGCGTCGAGCAGTGTGTGGGCACGATATTCCTTATGAGCAATGTTTCGATTCCCCCTCCAGGCACAGCAGGGCGCAAATTATAGTATCACCTTTCGTCGGATTACTGAAACAAGGACTCTTATGTTTGTATTTGTGAAATATATGCACTTACAGAATGGATGACGTAAATAAATACAACGTTCCAAACACCGGGACTGAAAACTAAAACAAACGTGGACATTCTTACCAGTGGGTCAAGCAGGCAACAACAATAAATTAATAAGCTTATCGGATATGAAAAGTAGTCATGCCAGGTACAATCACACACAATAGTGTTTAGATATACGGTATATCTAACCTTTTAAAGCCTACTGGTTACGCGATTCACCAGCAGGTTTAACATTCAAGAATTGTACCTTCTGTCTACATTGTATTTATGTGTTTTGAATTTATCTCAGAACAAACAGCGAATTCTGCCCCATACAACATATCTGATTGGCTTTCATAGCCGAGATGAAAAGTATTCACTGCGCGGTACGAACTGGGTCTTTAACCCTTTAAACGCGAGTTAAATCCCTTCTGCCATTTGCTGGCATTATTAGAAGCTCACCTTATACTCCACATTAGCAGGATAAGGGTTAAATAAAGCAGTCTGCGCATCGTCTTCAAATGGCTAACAAACCAATTAAAGTGATATATATCAAATGGGTCACACACTTCCATCTACCAACACGCAAAGGAAAATTACAAAGGTTTGGTCAGCACATCTGTTTCGAAAGTCTCTTCGATACGTCAAGGTCAAAAGATTAATCAGATTTTCAGTGTGGATAATTGCAATCGGAACGTCTAGCCTCTTTCCAGTAACACTACACTCCGCATTACACAATACAGTTGACGCCTTACTGTTCCTCGAGCTACAAAATAAGAAGCACCGCTTAAGCGTGTTCTGCTTCATGCCAGTTAATTGTATAACTTCTTGTCTGAAATTTTTCTACAACAGTTTTGAATTAACAATCCTGTTGCGTCACTGTCTTCTGAAAATTGCATTAGGCATATAAACACCTTAGTCAGTATAGTGATTAGGCCATGGGCTGGACGACCGAGGACTCAGGGGTTTGATTCCAAAAACAGACAAGAGATACTCTCTTCTCCCAAACGTCCAGACTGGCTCTGGAGCCCTCATTCCTCCTATTCAATTGCAGCTAGGAGTAAAGCTGCAGGGAGCGTGAATCCGACCAATCATCTCCACTCCTCGAAACGTCTTCATGGCGTAGTGTTTAATTTGGAGTACAGACATTACCTTTTACGCATGTAACACGACTGCATAACCTGACTCAAAACCTTGCTTCCGCGGGCATTGTGTTATTCCGAAGAAACTAGAAAACGCATTGCTTCGCGCAAAATATTCGATACCAGACTGGGGTTCCACAATTCTTATCCGAAAAAAACTAAACAACACAAAAACTAAATTTAAACAGTTCTGAATGACTTTGCTAACCAAAGTAGTAACTGTCGAAGGAACTAGACTTAAGTAATTAACGTTACACAAACCCCAATTACAAGCAAAGCAATGTCATTCCTAAACACACGTCGCTGTCACGTAAAATTAGTAGTCTGTTAACAACTGCCTAGAGTGCAGCGTTATAGTTACGCACCGAGTGTGAATGCAATATTTTAAGTGCAAATGATAATATTTAACAACTAAGTTCGGAATTACATACGAGCCATACAACATAATAATTAAAATATGCTACTGTAAAAAAACGGTCCTACGTAGCTAGCCAATACCAGTTAGTTCATCGACTGCATATGTATTCGTGACGTCACTGTGCCTCAGCACCAACCCATTAAGAAATATCAGAGAGGGGCGCAATGGCTCATGCATTCTCAAGTTCGGCACTAGATGGGAATGGCTAGCTTCACGCTATGACCACTTCACACTGAGATTGAACAGGAAGTCGATTTCGAATAAGCACAGAAAAAAATCCTACCCTTGTCGAGACATGAAGTCCTCTCCTGCAAACCTACTGACAGGTATGCAACATAACAATGTCTACATTCATCTCACAGAATTAAAGTAGTGCAAAACGGACCACTTATTCCTGTATTACAAGGTAAAAGCAAGGGGTTGCGCACTCAGTAAACTGTATCTTAGATGGGGTTACGTACAGTGGCGTTCTTAAAAGATATGTAAAACATACCTTAAACCATTTACTTGCTAGTGACACTACACATAAAAACGAAGAACCGAAATGAACATACCCCTTACAATTTCGACACAGATTTTTTTGCACCACTGTAATATATCTGCGTAAGAACGTTTAAAAGGTTACTGTGAATGTTGGTGACGTGGGAAGTAAACTAACAGTAATTACACCCGATGAGCTAACCTTCACACGGTTCAATCTTAAATAATGAAGCACACCAACACACGAAATATTCGATATCCAGGATTAACATAATTGGCAACAAATCTTCAGCACGCTTCTACGAAACACAGGCCAATAAATTAGTTACGGGACACTGCCACTTCAGAGTAAATAAGTCATAATATTGACCAGCAAGGGTTGAAAACCCCAACTGCCTTCTCGTCTGAGCGAGTAGTATTTGTCGTTGGGCAAGTGAAAATTAAGGACACACGCGTCACTCGACTGAAAATTTGGGATGAATTACAGGAATTAATAGGAAGATGAGTTCCTGTCGAGTGAAGAAGAAGAAAGACTTACACACATTTCAGGTGATACACAAGAGTCCTTATTTTATCTGACAACTATCGTTTGTCACTTCGGCCGCTACTCCGCTGCGAGTGTGGGCGGTCGGGGACGTGGCCTACGTTAATACGATAACGAGTCTACAGAAAACAACAAACGGCAGCTGTACGACATGACCATATATACAGTGGCAAAGGAAAGGAAGCACAGGGCGGAGGGCGAACGAATCTGTGTGTTGGCGAGATCTTGGGAAAAATAAATTCAGTCCTTATTCAAAAGGAAGAAACACGTTTTAGGCAGAAACGTTCGGAACAGGCCATAACAACAGGTTAATTTTAAAATACACGAATGAAAGCCCTTAATTAGTGTCATCGTACATATAAAAGTACAAAGAAATCTGAGCCCATAAATAATATGAATTTGTGACAGGAGGTTTGGCCGGATGGGAACTTATGCTTTGCTCCTGGACCTACTTTTAACCTTCCACACAACAACCAAAGTACGTCTATCACAAAACAGCTCTAGCTCATGCGTTTCACGGAGTTCCTGTGTTCGTACAAAAATGTTACCGATATCAATATACGAGTATGTCAGTGAAGCAGTCTCCAATTTCAAAGTAAGGATCGGGGTTTCTAACCGAAGCACATTTCCAAAACCTGAATCCTTAGTTTGGCCCTCAACCCTCACACGGTACACGAATTCAGTAAATGTAATTTCTCCGTTAAAGGTTCAATATCAGTGATCCGAATACTTCAGTTTACAGGTATCAACGAGAATAATTATGAGAACCTGCAGGAAATGGTCGCACATGTCAAACTTCCTGCTGTTCCATACTGTATTATACACCACAGCAAACGTTTCTGTGATGCTGCATTATATCACATATTTATACAGTTTGTATTCGTATACTTTTGCTTTATTTCTCACGGCCCAGAAATCTTCTGCAGATCAGACACGCATTTCAAGTACGCAAGAGTATTTTTCCCTATGAAAGGCGTGGCGGTTATCCCTACAAATATATAAGACGACTTTAAAATTTTTCATCTGACAAATTCACTCGCGCCAGAGTTCGAAGTAAAGAGAAGTGAAGACTCGTACACATGCAAGCAAGAAGCGACGTACGAAACAGAAACGGCTGTGCTGGCGTATGCCCAAAGTCCATCGTTATAATGTGATCAAATCTCTCATGGGTCAAGGTCCTATCTAAAGGCCGAACAAGAAAATACTACTGCACACAAAACAACTGAGTGATGTGGTAATACTTAAAAAAAAAATCGATATTCTAATATAATGGAAACAGGCTCTTCAGTCCTTGCTGGAAGTCGAAAAGGCGTACAATCCAAAGCAACCATGCAATGAAACTGACAACCTGACGGTAAGAAAATCCTGACTTCCGAAATCTCCTGTTCTTCACAGTCAATATGATACAAGTTTTATGCGAAGTCACTAACTCGCTACACACGCATTCAGGTCGTGCAAACACAAGTCACTGAAATATTCCTTACAGCAACATAAAAAGTGCACGAGAAGCCAGAAAGTGCTGGATGCAACAACTGCATATCGGAATATTTCCGGTTCTGGTAAAGAAAGGCGACTCACATTCTGCTTTGAGCCCGCTAAGTCTCAGCGTACCGCCTTTGAATGTGACTCTCTACCCTTAAACATAAACCTATTATTAACATGAGACTTCAAGTTCATAGGGACATCTGAATGACCATTTCCACTAGCACAATGTGCTATGGCTATACAATACTTCTCACTGACGACGCGGAATACAATGTTGTTCAAAAGTGTCTCGCAACTCACAAACTTGACACTCAGTAACACATGTCAAAGGAAGAGAAACAATTCGAAAACGGAAATATCAACGTCGTTAAGACATTCAAATATGGCATGACAGCGATGCTGCAAATGTCCGCACAAACTGACTACATGCTGCTAGGAAAATCTAATCAATGAGAGCGTGTCAGTCAGTTACGAACAGGCTTTTTCGGACTACCTATCCACGAAAATGAAAACATTACGCTCCTCTGAAACGTCGGTAACTACCAGCCGAAACAGCATAACATCCCGAAAAAAGTTTCATCCACACCACCTTGAGAACCTCAAATCCCCCAGAGCAAAATACTCTACTGTTTACAATAAAGGAAGTAACCATATTTTTATACGACGGAGGCTTTTGAGAGATGTACTTTGTTAAATAAGAAATAATAAAATGATTTCAATTACTTGGAATCTTAATTTTTTTACAGGGTTCAGAGCCTTAAAGCTCGCGTATGTGGCAGGGCTATACCGTATATGCATACACCGTAAGTTGCACCACATTCGGAAGCACCAGACCTGCGATTTCTAGTTACAACGCCTCTTTAACAAGAATGGAAGATTCTATGAGTTTCAGAATCAAATCCCCAGAACAGTATTCTAGCAGTGCTGTTGTGCCTTGTTCACATGTGTAAATTTCAAACCAGTTGTCGGCGCGTTCGCATAGTTGCAAAAAAAGTACCAGACTTACTAGCCTCGTCATGTCCGTCCGTCGGTCCACATGTATCACAGCAACTCCCCCCCCCCCCCCCCCCCCCCCCACTCACACGCTCATTTTATTACACCCCCCCAACCAAACAACGCAAAAAACAAAAAACACAAA
>Ga0131853_10020835_pt1 | contig 11903 bp, 8 predicted proteins | sample TergutLab28metaG_FD_92764 | JGI IMG/M metagenome (GOLD analysis project Ga0131853, IMG submission 92764) | Labiotermes labralis P1 segment gut microbial communities from Petit-Saut dam, French Guiana - Lab288 P1 (version 2) (version 2) | ecosystem: Host-associated > Arthropoda: Insects >...
AAGATTACACAGTATGCCAGAGGCTGCCTGTACAGTAAAAAAGTGAACTCCTGATGATGAGCTCCCTGAAGCTCGAAACATGTAGAGTGAAGGACGACTAACCCTGAAATAAAGGATAGTCCAGTCCGTAAGTGTCATCTTGTTGGTAATTATTTTGGAACAATTATAATGATGCACGGAACAATGAATGTAAAATTCAATCAGGAGGCCACATTCAGTGGCAGAGTTTTCGTTATTTTAAAACGAGACATCCCAGCTGGGTTTTTTTTTGACGTGTTGTTGACCGTGCATCTCAGTATATTTATCTCAGTATTTAACCAACTTTATGCATAAAATTTGTTTTAAATAAGTTTTTATTTCATGCCTCTACATGTTTCGAGCACATGTGCTCATCATCAGGAGGTCAAAATTGTAAACACAGCCTCTGGTATCATCACACCTGTAGGTGTGATGATACCAGAGGCTGTGTATACAATTCTGACATCCTATAGGTGTGATGATACCAGAGGCTGTGTATACAATTCTGACATCCTGATGATGAGCACATGTGCTCGAAACATGTAGAGGCATGAAATAAAAACTTATTTAAAACAAATTTTGTGCATCAAGTTGGTTAAATACTGAGATAAATCCCAGATGGTGTTAACAAATCACAAATACATGACTTAAATCAGTCACACACAACACTAGGCTTATCATTGTATTCACGGCTACATATTTCGGCTCTGCGAGCCATCATCAAGCCTTTTGTAAACCCTAATACAGGATAATATACATACTGCCTAAGAACATCTCGCCTTTCACATTAAAAATACATTCTAAACGTATAACACCGTTTACATGTGTATAAAATATGCGAAGGTTCGTCAGTCTGCTTATATATAAACATCTAATATAAATACTGGTTAAAAGACAAAAAGTCGTCAAGTTAATGAAATATTAAAAAACATACTATATAGGTGGCACTATTCTGCTTACGAGTACGCAACCGGATCGGATCCAATATAGATAAGAATGGATTATGTAAAGAACTGCAGTATCTTTCTTTAGTATTCTTTGAAATTCTGTGACAGAAATTCGACATGTAGCTTTAGTAAAGATAAGTGAGTAATGTGACAGCAGCCAACATTAGAATGAATAGAATCTGTAAAATTACAAAAGGATTCGTCAGTTGTTGTGAAGATAAAAGCAATAAAGTTAAAAAGAAGAAACAAAATGTTACGTCACGTAACATTTTGGGATTTTTTTCTATATAAATTTATAGTAATAATAAACTTAGTTAAAATAAGTTTTATTTGTAATTCTAACAGCCTTTTACCCCATTCATGTGTCCCTTACAAATATTATACTCTTCCAATATACATGATATAAAAATTACGGAACTTTTTGCAGGTTAAGACCTGTATTTTCTATACGAAATTAATTATAAAACTCAAATAAATTTCGTCCTTATACTGATATAATACAATATGATATAACTTAATGTAATATGACTCAATATAAAATACAATAAAATAATATAATGTAACATACAGTATCAAGAGCGATGGTAAAAGGAACAAGGCAAGCAATGTACATACGTACGGCCCAACGTTGCGGCACACTCGCGAAACCACAGCTGGCACCGAAACGCAAACATTCCTTCCCTTCCTATCGTTCATTTACATATTTCCCTGTCAACAGTGTAATAAACACTGCAAACTTTGCCATGGAAGTACAGCAACGCGTCCTCTGAATTGTCATGCTACATACTCGCGACCAACAATAGGCAACACACGTGGGTCTTCATCTAAAGTGCCGGACATTTTTGTGCGCTTGTAACCAAATTTGAACTTTCTCCACAGTTTTTCTTACAAGGCCCCACTATAAATATTCATAAAAATCCGTCCGGTGGGAGTGGCGCTGATGCATATGGACGGACGGACGGACGGACGGACATAATGATGTCAAAAGTTTATTTTCGCTTTTGACATTCATAGGGCCGTGCATCGTGATATATTCTTATAATAAAACCAACAAGATGCACTAATTTCTCAAATTTATTTTTGGAATAAAACTCTACATGTTTCGGACAGTTCCTCTGTCCATCATCAGGAGTTTAGCGCTGCACACACAGCAATAGGTATATGTCATACAGGTTATGCTGACAGCAAGCAGTCAGCATAACCTGTATGACATATACCATAGCTGTGTGTACAGTGTTAAACTCCTGATAATGGACAGAGGAGAGGAACTGTCCAAAACATGCAGAGTTATATTCCAAAAATAAATTTGAGAAATTAGTGAATCTTGTTGGTTTTATTATAAGAATTTATTTTCGCTGTTTATGCGAAAGCACCTAGAAGTGAAACTAATTATAGTTATGTGTTTTAAGCATTCTGATAGCTAAAATTCATAATTCAGACCAACTGCACTATTTTCATATGGAAAATTATGAAACGTATCCAACTGCATCGGAAACGTTAATTTTATTACAGGCTTACTAAGTTGTTAATACAATGTTATTACAAACTCGTATAAGCATACAGGCACCTCCGATACTTCTACAGCACGCAAAATTGCTGAGCCGTAAGGCTGAATAAATAAATAAAAAATTATCTATCCACATTCAAGAAATGTGCCATTTTCCAGTTGGTCACTCTGATACCCTAACAAATGTCACTACAGTGTATAAAGCAGCTACCTCATTTCGCGGTACCACACTAAGCAGCCTATGGTCACTAGCGGGTACAACGTACCTCTCTTCGTGCCAAGACACTGAATTTGCCGCGTGTACGTTATCGTGTTCCGTAATTACTTTGAACAGTTCTGCATTACTGAATCTTTTATGGAGAACTTTCAACAGGAACTATAAAAAAAACGCCTAACTTCATGACCATTACAGTACGTCGTATTACGAAATATCTGCGCAAGTTACGTTCATGTCAACAATCACAGAGGATACTCTGTACACCTCATTGTTATTAGCTGACGTCTACCGCCCGTACAAAAGTGAAATATCATCTGTCTGAAATCACGCGAATGGAATTTCGTCATATTGTTGCTGAGGTTGCAAAATTGCACGTACAGCGAATGTAGCTGATAATTTTTTGTACAAACTGAACATATGTGCAGCACTAGCAGTGTTACTCCCACATGTAGGACATTGAAGACTGGGGGAGGGGGGCAGGGGGCGGAGGGGAAGCAGAAGTGTCAAGGGCGCGAGCTCCTTGCCTACACAGATGAATATTTCTCGAATGAACTGATCGTTCGGACAAAAAATCACTTGTCTTGTCGCCACGAAACTATACAGTTTATAGAAGAGCTGCCTCCCATGTATACAGGCCTACGTATCACCACCTACAAACCGAAACCCTATCCAGTGAGTAGGAGGGCTTTTTCCTCCTGTAACTTGCTGTATCATGAAGTTGAACAGTCATTACTATACAGCATTCATATCGAGGCCACGACAGCAAGGAGCTTTATCACACTTCCCCGTATGTCTACACTTCCTTGTGTCTCGTGCAGGCACTGTGGATTTGCCTATAGGGGCTTCAAACTTGTGTGTCCAGTTGAACAGCCAAGAACAAAGCTCAGCAAGAAGCACTCATTCAGCCCAAGGTGAACGGTAATGCAGGAACTGGGAACATCATACAGGCGTGGGTGGGGGAACTGCATTCATAATTTCGGCGCAAGATGCTTCCCACCTGGTAGCTAAGGACTATCAATAGTTCTGTCCTTTTTAATCGTATGTTCTTCTAAATTTTATACAGAAAGTCTTAATTCCAAAAAATCAGAAGGTAACACAAACCTAGGAACAGGCCCATACTGCGGTTTTCTGTGTCATGGCACCCTTCAGTCTGGTAGCTGAAACACACCTTTCTGATAACCGTACTGCCTCCATTTCCTTCTCCGAAGATGGGAAGTGTATATTCCTACGAAAATTTAATCCTCACGCCTTGCAGAAAAAAAAAAGTATCTTGCTAATGCCGGGAAACGAACCACGATTCCTCGGCCGTCCAGGGCACAGCCCAATCCCTACGCCGAATGCACTATTTCGTCCCCAGTCAATGTAAGTCAGAAACAGAATTTTATTTAGTAAAATCATAAAGCCAAGGGAAATGATAAAAGTTTTTGCTTCTCCGTGAGATATCGAAGCGAAACAAATTAATTAGCAGGTCAAGGTTTAGGTTGTTGAGAAATAACCTTATTGGAGATAAAACTGAAAGAAAAGCTAAAGTCGTGTCTGTTCTTAAGCAGGGGGGGGGGGATCTGTGGGGAATTAAATTATATATACACTTCACTTTTTCACACTCAAAACACTTCGGCTCCACACGTCAGCCGTTGTATCGATGGGACTCACCGAGCAGGAAGAGAAGTAGGCCACAGCGCTTGTTCGGACATTGTGACAACGAGGAAAACACTACCGCTGCTAGTAATCGAATTCCGCTCTCCGAATTCGTGACCAATTTGTTTAATTGATACGATTACAGTCAAGAAAATGGAGATACGGAGGACACTAAAGGGAAGGGTAAGAAGCCCTCTCCGAATGCGGTCGCCTTTCAATCACTTCGTGAACGCATTACTCGACTCTTACTGTCGCAGGCAGGCCTGCTAACTAAGCAGCTCTGTAACTACAGCTATCCTTCTTACATAAAAAGGGCTAATATTTTAAAACGGAAGCTTTTCACCCACACAGTTCAAGTTTACGTTTCGTATGTTTTTCACAATAAAGAGCTGTTACAGTAAATAGCACTAATCAACTGGTCCTGGTAATGGAACCTGTTATGAAGGACTTGGGGGGTTTAGAGGCGTGTTACTTGAAATTCGTTGTTCAAAGTCTAAGCAGAGAGGGACTGTAAATATTCCGCACAGTCTACGGCTGAGTGTCGAACTGCTATTTTAGTTCAGGGACTAAATAAGATTTGGCGCCCAAAATTGTATCTGTTATTCACAAATTTCGTGTTTCATAAGAAAGTTATAAGACATATCATTTTCATCATCGTTACTATCTTTGGCGCTCAAACTCTTCTACAGTCATGCTCTCCATGACAAATAAGCCTGAGAATTTTTAATTCGGTTTATACCTCACAGAGAACACATCCCTTCCCAATTACCAATCATAACAAGTTAATGTTGTCGACAGAAATAATAGTTTCCTATTGTGAAAATCGAAATAAATAAATAATTCACTACTTAAAATGGCGAAGTTTTTTTTTTATTCTATAGTATGGCGGTGCATGCAAATTGCCACTGCGTTCTAAACGGTTAGGAACATTTTGCAGCCTCGCTACTGTGAAAAAAATGCCGACGTTTGCATAATCAGCTGATGTCACGTCGAAACAACAGCTGCTTGTCAAGAAGTTTCTTTAGTGTCTGTGTTTTAATATCGTCATAGTCACATGTACTGTACGTATATGTTCACAAGATGAACTTCGGTAAGTCGCAATACGAATAATATTTTTCAACACGGGGCAAAAAAAAAACTTGTTGAAGAATGTACGTAAGAGCGGAATAAGGCCAAGCAATAATTGACTATACATATGTCCATTAAATGCCATAAACAGTACACAGTTCAAGCGACAGGTCACGCGACTATTTTCGATCTTGACGCCAGACTATACACAACTTAAACACAGTTATACACAAAACTGCAAAACGTCGAGCGTTTGTTTGGCTCTCATGTAAGGCAAGTCACTCCAAAAAAAACCCCACGGACAGATGGCATGAAACAGAAATGTGATCCAATACGGGGGGGGAACTTAATTCTCTAAATTAATCAGACTATGTCTAATAAAAAAAAAGGTTTTTTGGGGGGGGGGGGGGGTTGGGAGATAATAAATATGTTACAGAGAGAGATAACAATTTACGTCTCTCTAAGACTCCTAGGTAATGTCCGCTCGTCCTTCTGGTATAAGCAAAATCGAAGCAACGTCAAGCGCTCAGGCGCCGCAGCGAAAGTAAGCCGAGCAGTAACTGTACTTGGTCTAGCTGTTGCTCCTGATATTTGCTTGTGGAATGCTGCATGCCAAGCATGTAGAGCGACGAGGAATTCGACTGTGGAAAAATGTTTGTTCTAGAAGAGAGGAAGGGCGTGGAAAAATTTTGATCGATTTGGCTGACTGGAAGACATCTCGGATGTATTCTGACTTCTACACAGAAGTTCGGCATTCGAGTAAGTAAACCCATAATTTAAAGCCTAAAGAAGGAGAAATTATTCTTCTGTCCAACACCCCCAGATAGCGGAAAGATAAGTGCTTTGTCTGAATATACGAACCAGGCTTCTCCCGCTTGTCCTGGTAACTGCAGTCTTTAGATAAAGATGCGTATGAAAGATAGGTAGATTAATACTAACAAGGGAAACCCTCAGCATTCGGAGAAAAACATATTCCAGAGCCACTTTTGTCAAGCAAAAATTTCAAGTGAACTGGATTCGGGTCGATCCCCAGCCTCCACGGTGTCAGCCTTCAACGAAACCTGCTAAGACATGCCACAGCCTATTTGCACCATTAGCGCAATCTAAACGGTACACAAAAATTCAGTTGCTACGTCACTGCAACATAGTGTAGAACAGGTCCGTCTTATTTACTCTACACTGCTACAAATACACTTGTTTTATTATCTGCAGACATTTTATGCACAAATTTTAATATATTTCATAATCCATCTGCGTTTATGTTCAGTAACTCCCTGAAGATGACCAAGATACATTCTAAACAGGTCGGAGTTGTGACAAAATTGTGTGTACAAAATACAATTTTTACATTAGGATTTTGTTGGTTTTATTATGTTAATTATTAATTCACGAGCATGAATAACTTTAGTCTATTTTGATATGAAACTAGGAATGTGGAGCATAGGGTGAAATAACTTAAACATTGTGACTTAATTTATCTCAGTATTTAACCAAATTGATGCACAAAATTTGTTTCTCAATAAGATTTATTTCGTGCCTCTACATGTTTCGAGCACATGTGCTCATCATCAGGAGGTCAAAATTGCATTACACGACCTCTGGTATCATCACACACCTATAGGTGTGATAATACCAGATGTTGATGCAATTTTGACCTACTGATGATCAGCACATGTGCTCGAAACATGTAGAGGCACGAAATAAAACTTATTGAGAAACAAATTTTGTGCATCAAGTTGGTTAAATACTGAGATAAATATACTAAGATGCACGGTCAGCAAAACGTCAAAATTGTGGCTTAAGTTTTCCGTGTAGAAATCGGCCTATGACAGCAGCTACTACTCTTGAAATTTACCGAAGGATTTCAAAAAACACGAGGCTTCACGTTATGTTCATACAGTGAGCAGTAACGTTACCGATTCTCAAAGTTTCGAAGGAAGCTACATCTTAAATTGAAATGGATCAAGGAGTCCAAGGACTTCTCTCAAACCTGCCACTCGGCATGACAACCCACAAGACTTGAATCCTCAATGTTAACGGTGTGGAAACCTTCAGTCTCGAATCAATGTGTGCTAAAGATTAAGTACACAGGCTCTTAGTACCTTCCTTCCGTCATTAGAACAAAACAGGAAAAGTACGTATAACGTAACACTAAGGTGCCATCGTGCAACAATTGTTGCAGTGGAAAAACAATAAGTATTATATATTCTGAGTGTGTATTTGTCTTAGGTATCCAGCATGCAACGCGCATGCGCCATTTTGTCATCTGTGGCATGTCGTCCGGCTATACAAACTTTTTCCACATTACCTCATAAATGGCACGATTTTCGGGAAAAAAAGGCTACGAACGTGAGACGTGCTTCTATTTTCTCTACATATCTGTCTGCAACATTTCTCATTCTCAGTATAAATGATCGAGATATGATTAAAAATGTATTATATTGGTCTTCATATAAAGTATCCGTTATTCTTGTATGATTGTAATGAAATTTGAAATTTTCCCATAAGATTTTCGAAAAACACTCAAATTTCATTAAAATTCGTCCAGTGGTAGCCGAGTTGTTCTATCTGAAAACACTGACGGGCGGACGGACGGACGGACGGACAGATATGACAAAGCTGACAGTCGCTATCTGCAATTTTGCGAACGCTTCTAAAAGTGTGTGTGCGTGTGTGTGTGCGCGTTCCTGTGTGCGTGCGTGCGTTTGTGTGTGTGAGAGAGAGATTTTGATGTATGATTGCGAAACTTTCACCAGTTCAATATTATGGCCGCTTTGTCTTTTATGACGAACTACTAAACTGTAGAAAGAAAATACACCATTAACGAATTTCAGTTACTATTTTGTATGGAAGCTAAAGTTCAACTTTATTTTTCCAGAAACTAACGCAAATTAAAAGCGTACGAATGAATTTAGCACGGAAGTCAGGTATATAAAATCCCAATGAGAATGAAATATAAAAGCCACACTTTAACGAACGTTACTCTGTTAATTTGAAACAAGTCATCCCGTCGTGTATTGATTCTATACATTCACTTTATTATATATATTTCAGTCAACACAACTATATAATAAAAGCATAGGTTAAAGCGACATGTTTCGACTTAAAATGTCATAGTCAGGCTAAGCTAAGAACCATGAAGTTCTTTACAATGTGGCTGTATGCATTTTGGATCCCAGATGACTCACAATATGTGCTGTGATTCGTACCATGTGTATAACGTGACATATATCTACGAAACTATTGTACCTATATTAGGGGGTCAAGTATGTGACGTGTGTCAGCATGCTATTTCCTGGAACCGTTGTTCACTGTTTGGGCTCCTGGTTACTCTGTTAATCCTTTGGCCCTGGAGCTGGACATTTACAGTTTAGCACACAATTTATGGAAAAATGTGAATATTTTATGAACCAAAAAGGGTAACATTAGGAAATAACGACATTTTGTGGGGGAATCAACGAAGATGGTGAGAGAAAGTCTAAAAAAATAATTAAATGTATAAAAAGAATACTCTGGGGAGTAGCGGTACGTCTGTCCTATATATAGGATGCATGGTGCATAAAGGTCAAAGTTCTTGTTTGAGATAATTAGCGCAAATCAAACAGACGAATCATAGAAATGTAAATTGCAATTATTTATAACGTGGGACATAAAACGCGTTTATTTTGTGATTCAGTGATTAACACCGGGTTAAAATTATAACTGATTATACTTCCACGGTAAGTGGCAGTTGTTCCCGAAAAAAATCTGTAGTTATGAAGCAGTCAAAGGTTGCATATACTAGGTCGGCACTGCAGCGTTTTGCTTGGCCGATAACATCTAAGAAGCTAATCGAAAGAAATGTGAACAACGATTATTTCTCTCACCAACATTAATGGACTGGTCTTCGTAATGGTGCCGTAGTGTGTTTACTAGGAGGTGAAACAGGAATTGTGTGTGCCAGTTACATACATTTTTATGGTTAATATAGTATGCATTTCATCATTAAGTCCGAAGACAGTAATTTTTCCCTCACAACAAACGTCTGTTACGAATGTCTTTAAATAGGGCACGGCATTACAGTATCATCTTTACTTGGAAATACGTGGGGCCACCTCGACCCATTAGGCAAAATGGGGGTTGCCTACATCGAAAAAATTTGGGGGAAGGGTAGGGGGATATTGTGACAGAAGGAATACGTACTTCACAAAAACTAAGAAGAAGGTCTGTCATTACGATTATTTTATATTGTGGTGGGCTGTCACATGTGAGAAAAGAGGAAGTATTATTTAGAGACAAGGAGCAGAGGAATATCCTACATGAAATAAGTAAACGGAAGGCTAATTGGATTGATCACATTTTGTGTAGAAACTGCCTTCTACAACGGGTTATTGAAGGAAAGATAAAAGGGGGGATAGAAGTCAGAGGTAGACGAGGAAGAAGACGTAGGAAGCTACTGGATGACCTTAAGGAAAGGAGAGGATACTCTCATTTGAAGGAGGAAGCTCTAGATCGCTCAATGTGGAAAGCTCACTTTGGAAGTGGCTTTGGACCTGTCGTAAGACAGACTACTAAATGAATGAATGTTACAACCGATACTTTTGGTGGTGGGGGGAAAGCAGCGACAAACACAAGCTTCGCTTAATACTTTCAGCCGGGCCTCAATTTTTCACAAAATTCATGACCACATACAATTTAATGCACAAAAAATGCGTACCTTCTGGCCTCATTTCAGAAGAGATGCAAAATTAAATTTTCGACAATTCACCGCACAACTCTGCAAATTCACGCACGCCACCGGAGACAAGGAGAACATCCAGTGCATCATTACATACTCGATTGCAATTTTACCCCAACAGATTACTTAGCGCCTGCCATTATGTCACTTCCTGCCAACTCTCTTACTTATAAACCTTACCCAACTCAACGGCAGCGTTGGAATAGTGGTAGTAAGTGACAAACAATATTAGTCAGATAAAATAATGGTTGTATAGAGAACATTTTGAGTTAAAAACTTGAAATACTGAACTAAGTAAACTAACTAGCTTCTCATAATTGGTAACTGCGTTAAAAATCACGCACTAGTAAGTTTCCATGTCTCTTTCTTTGCTTTACTCTACTGCTATGTTATATTTCGTGGTCCTCTATCAAGAGGGGCAATAAAACTATTACAACAAAGAGCGATTCTATTTAATTCAAATGATAAAAACAAAATAATGCTCTCTTGACGTTTAACTTACATCTACAAGTATTAATCATTTTCACGCTTCAGGTCTACGTGGCCTGTTGCAACTCCTTTGACAATGGGTCGTTTCACCTATTCTTTATGTTCGTTTGCCTCATTTTCACTTGTCTTTATCGTGTTTTTGTAGGCATCATTCTCACATAGCGAAAATTATATCTTGCCAGATTACGTGCTTTATGTCACAAGCTATAAATTCAGATTAATTCATTTACAACAATGTCATCTAAAGTACGTATTCTGAACGCTAAGTTTACAAAATTTCGAAATGTGTTGAAAGCGGATGGTATACAAAAATCGTATGATTTTTGAATGACAATATCTGAAATTCCAAGAGCAAAAGAAACTGTTCCCAGACTGACAAGAACTACCAGTTAGAATGAAGTTTAAGATTGTTGATTTTAACCAATAAAGTCCAAGCTCAGAACAATGTGGCACCTATACGATACCCTATTACTTTACAACACAATGAACACAACCTAAAGCTTATTTGCTGCTAATTTGGCGGTTCACTCATGTCAGTTACTAAGCCCAGCACTCATAATCTGTTAAAATGAGAGATAACCATAAGAAATTCTCGTGGCAGTGACTATGAAGGTTTCTGTGGTCCTGCATATGACACCGTGTAGATTGGCGGAAAGTGGTACCTCCAAAACGCTGGTACCAATCTAGCACACTACATTCACAGACAAAAGTGCAAGCCTCTTACGCCACTTAGTCTTGTATAACGCTTTAAAAATTTTTATATTCAAGGTGTGAACTCGAATCCTGTAGCTGCAAGGGACTGAATACCTGTTCACTGTCTCTGCCTTGCCTCTCACTGAGGCCCTCTTGAGGTACATAAGAAGAGGTAAGAGTAAAGTCGTCACTGTAAAGATCATGAAAATACAGACATAAATGGAGGTACAGCTCCACCCATTCTTGGTCTTAACACTAGAGGGAAGTAAGTGATCAACCTTACCCTGGCTGCTTTAGCCCCGAAGAAAGAACGGCCGGCACCCACTAAATATGAGGTTGTGTGGGTCATACAGGACGCCTGGACTTTCATCTTAAACACATGCGTAGGCCTAAATGAAAATAAACCTGCAGTATTTTTGTTCAGAAAGTGAAAATTAGTTCAACTCTTAGCTCTGAGAGTAAACGAAGTGTGGTGAATTAAAAATATTTGCCCATAACCTGATAATTAATATGACATTCCCCCCCCCCCCCCCCCCCCCCTTTTTTTCCTTTCCCCCCCCCCATAACAAAAAAAACCCTACCAAAAACGAACACAAAAAACATCAATAA
>Ga0131853_10020836_pt1 | contig 11903 bp, 10 predicted proteins | sample TergutLab28metaG_FD_92764 | JGI IMG/M metagenome (GOLD analysis project Ga0131853, IMG submission 92764) | Labiotermes labralis P1 segment gut microbial communities from Petit-Saut dam, French Guiana - Lab288 P1 (version 2) (version 2) | ecosystem: Host-associated > Arthropoda: Insects >...
AAAATTTAAAGATTAAGATATATAGAACTATAATTTTGCCGGTTGTTTTATATGGGTGTGAAACTTGGTCGCTGACATTGAGGGAGGAAAGGAAGCTGAGGGTGTTTGAGAACATGATGTTGAAGAGAATATTCGGACCTAGGAGTGACGAGGTAACGGGGGAATGGAGGAGATTGCATAACGAAGAGCTAAATGATTTGTACTCCTCACCCAATATTGTGCGGGTGATAAAATCGAGAAGAGTGAGATGGGCTGGGCATGTGGCGCTTATGGGTGAGGAGAGGGGGTGTATAGGGTCTTGGTGTGGAAACCGGGGGGAAAGAGACCACTGGGGGACCTAGGCGTAGATGGGTGGATAATATTAGGACGGATCTCCAGTAGGTGGGATGTGCGTATGTGGACTGGATTGGGCTGGCCCAGGATAGGGACAGGTGGCGGACGCTTGTGAGTGCGGTAATGAACCTTCGGGTTCCGTGAAATGCGGGGAATTTCTTGACTAGGTGCAAACCAGTTAGCTTCTGAAGAAGGACTCTGCACCATGGAGTAAGTAAGTAATGGCCGCAAATTTGTAATGGTTGTGGACATGTAAACACCAAGTATTCGCAGTTGAGTATGGTAAGGTATCCCCATTACGCTATGCGCAGTGTTCCAGGTACGGAAGGCAATGGCCTTAGATTTTGCGTCGTTGAGGTTCGCCCCGGATGCCGCTGTATACCTGTCCAATGCTTCCTATACAATCGCCACATCGTCTGGGGATCTGCGAATGACCGTTCTTACATTCGACGTATCCGACGGTCAAAAGACGTGCTGAAGCCGTATTTCTGTAGCACTGCGAACAAGTACGGGTGCGCGATGTTATCGAAGGCTTCTTTGAAATCGATTGACAATACGCAAGTAGGCGTTCCCATCAATTCGGCATGAGCTAGGTCTCCCGTATGGCCGCAATGACCCCCAGTATGTTGTTGCCTTTTAGCCCACAGTGTTGGCTGGGATTGGGAGATCGTCGAGCCACGAACTTAATCTGTTTGCTATTATCCTTGACAGGAGCTTGCAGTCTGTATTCATCAGTGTAGGTGGGCGATATCCTTCGGGTGGACAGGATTATGTGTTTTTGGCACGCACACTAATGACTTGCTTCTGCGACTCGAGTATCGTTCCTTCCGTTTACATGTGATGCTGGACGACGAGCAGTTCGTCTTTAATGATCGCCCATGCTAGCTTGTAAAAATCGTGACATATTCCAGCGTACCCTGGTGCTTTGTTCATTTTATCTTGTTGGACCTCCGTTTGCAGTTCTTCCGCTGAGACTGGCATATCGAAGAACGCATTGGCTTCTGGCGGAACCATTGTCTTTATTGATGTACCATCCGCACTATATTTTTGTTGTCGGTGTTGATCGTGGCATACTTTGTCCGGTAAAGTTGTGTGAGAGTACTGAGTATTTGTTCAGTGTTGTCTTAATCATTCGAGGGTCCTGTCTTCAGTTTTCGCATGATGTGGTACAGCGAGGGTGTTTCATCCGTGCATCTTTCAGCATCTTTCGCATCCAGGAATCGGGATAGATGCGTTCGGTGGAGGTTCACTATCTTAGCTTTTAGTGCGTTCAGAGTAATATATTTCGTCTCTGTGAAGTTGTCCTCTCTGAGTGTGTCGTATGTCACACAATAGAAGTTTTATTAACTGACGCGGTCCTGGCGCCGGCTGCGTCTTTCTATTGTAAAACGTCACCGTATGTGGCCCTGCACATATCGTCCCCACCACATAACTGGATTGGGGTAATATTTCTTGTGTTCCTTCCACCAGATCCATTGTTCTTTCAGTACCTCCCGAAATGGCCCCTCGTTTAGATAGGAGATATTCATTTTCCAATAACTTTTCCGTCGCACTGGTAGTGGTGTGTCAATCGCTAGGCGTAAGAGTACAGCTAAGTCATCTGTAAGAGTTGATGCCACTGTCTCAACTCCTCGCTTACGCTCGAACAGCCTTCGAGTAACCTAGATCCTGTCCAATCTGGACGCCGATTTTGGGGTGTAATGGGTGTATAAAAGACTTGGTCGGGACACATTCCACACTTCCCAGTGGTCAAAGCCGCGTACGATAGTGCAAGCGCACGGCAGGGTTGCGTACGTCCTGTACTCTCTGCTGCATTTAAAACGCAGTTGAAGTCACCGGCCAGGAGCATTTCGGTGTCCTTACTCGGTAATAAGTATACGAGGTCCGTATTGTAGAACATTTCCCGCTCGGCTTTCCTTTCTGGTCCCGAAGGCGCGTAAATGTTAACGACCTACGTGCCACGAAAGGCTGCTGCCATGTCTGTGCCAAAAGGGAGACGTTTCATGTTCACGATCTTTAGCCCCTCTTTCACCAGGATGGCAGTTCCACTTCCTTCCGTCACCTGGTTAGTATGTGCGTTACAATGATTTTGTTGTTTGTGTTTTAGGGTGCGTTACTTCTTGTAGTAAATCAATGTCCATGTGGTTATACAAAAAGTTTTCAAGCATCTGAATCAGTGTAGAAGACGAGATTCCGTTTATATTCCAAGTAGCTACCTTACACGTATACGTCATGGTACGAGTCTAGTATGCAGGCATTTTAACAGACTAGGGTCTCTGTTGTGTTTCTTGTCTTGTCTTCCTCTGCTTTCGTTTCCTGTAGGATGATAGGTCCCGCTCCATCCGTGGCGTCTTGATACGTTTGGGCTATCCTGCAGGGTCTTCTGTTGGAGCTCATCATCTGTTGACAGGGGTTTTATTTCGTCCTGTGTAAGACGGTTATACAGACCGTAGCTACTAGCGGCGTGTCCCTCTCCTGCATCTCCCAATCCCGCCATACAATTGTCGTTTCATAGCAATGGTTTTGTTCTCTGTCGTTTTCCGTGCTGGCCTGGGGCGCGTCCTTGGCGGGGCTTCAGCCCATCCATGGGCATATCGTCGGAATACACGTCTTCCTGCCCCTCCTGTTTATCGTCAGCAAGTGTCGTTTCCTCCTGCATCGGGACTTGTTCCCCTCGTCTGTCATTTAGTTTACGCGTCTGCCGGGGCGTTCGGTCAGGAGCCATCAACTGGGACACTTGAATATTGGGTTCATGTTGCTTCTCCAGCGCCTGCTGGGTCTCTGTTATACGTGTAATCCTCTCCTGCTGGGAGACTATGTCCGCCGATGTAGGTGCGGGAGAGGTGTCGTCCGGCGCGACGCGTTTCGTAAGTGGACAGTCATGGTACTTGGTGCTCCGTGGCGTTGCACCCATAGCATGTGGCAGGTTGCCCCTCGTAAGAGACAAGGCCCTGTTCCACGCTATGGTAAAAAGGATGGCAGATGGTGTTTAAGGTTCATCTCTACTATCCGTATTCCATTTGACACCTTATATCTGTATGTTCTTGTCCATTGTGCTTCCATTATCGCCATATTTAGCAAGATTAGCCTTCAACATGCAGTCAGAAAACTCAGGTGGCAGGTTTGCTATTCGGATATTGCGAACCCCCATCCCGGCTATATCGTTACCTGCGAGAGTTGAATGATATTTAAATCATGTTTTAAATTCAAATTAAGCGAATGTGTTGGTGTCTTTGGTTAATACATACGCGGCGTGACTGATTGTAATGAATGGAAGACAGAGAAAGGCCACGATTGCACAAATATGGGAAAGTAGAAGGACTTGAATTATGATGGCAACTGCACGTTGCGTCACTGCCTGAGCGGGACGTACGAAATATCAGGCCGCTTGATTTTTGTTGAACAGAGAGTAAAAGACACGTCAAATCCTATACTTCATTTGTTACTGTACAAGGCTGAATACAAACACAACCTTAAATATTCTCGTAATAATGCCAGCCTTTCTGTGAATGTAAAAGTCGCTTATTTTGAGGGACTCGAGTCTGCTGTGTGCTTCATGACAGTGGTTCTTTTCCCAGCATGACATGGAGTTTTCATTGTAATCACAATGTCCAGACCGGTCCTGGTACACATTCAGCCCCCAGTTCAGTGGGCACCCGTGTTCTTCTCTCGGGAGTCAAATTATTGGAGAGAGAAGCTGCCAACTAACCTCAAATACAGGGGCTAAGATTGCGTGGAATTTTGCTTCTACTCCCTAGATGCTCTCATGCAGTGCTATTTAGAAACAGCCAACACTTTCACCATCTCTTCTCTTTAATAAATATAAGAATTATTCCGATCATGTGACTGGAAACAGTGCGGATCTCTCATGGAGTCGCTCTTGGGCGCAAGCAGCAAAAATCAAATCTCTTTCACAGAAAAGGCAAACCCCCCCCGCCGGGAAACTTCTGGCCACGGAGTGGCTTTTAAAATATGGAACAGGATGTGGGCTACTTGCACTCCGCAAACAGATGTTCTCGATACAGAAGGTCCAGGTTGCCTGAGCAGAGGGAATGAGAAATTTTTGCAATCGGATTTGGTCTGGTAGCCCTCCTTGTATTCTGTCAATTCTTTCACTCTATGGAGCGGACTCCGTCTTTAGAAACTCACAGTCGCACAGCACTCACAACATTCTGTCTTTATGGAACCTGCAAGTTCATTATTGCGTTCACTGGAGCCCACCAATGGCCACTACGTTGAGCCAGTTAAATCCAATTAACATCCGTTCCTTTAACATGTATTTATCCTCTCATCTGCTTCTGGGTCTTCCAAGAATTATCTTCCCTTCAGTCTTCCGACTGTGTGTAAGTTGCTCCCATGCGTGCTACATCTAGGCTCAACAGGCCGATTTTATTTTTACAGAGTCGCCATTATTTTCCAGACGGTTTTCACGGACGTGGCTTTTTTTTATTATGGCCTTCACGTACAGCAAATGGCGACATTGGCAGATTCATAACAAGCGTCACTGTTTCTCGTGTTACTAAAGCAGTGTCACGCGGAATAACCGTTCTACCTCATGCTCCTCCCATTACCGTAAAGACGCTATTCGGTTAAGAGGCAACACGCACATGTCTGGCTGTGCAGCAGTGAAACAGGTGACATGAATCCGGCTTGCTGACACCGCATTGGAGGGAACGGCGTTAGGACTGAGCGGTAGGTATGCAAGACACTAATGATGATCGAAATGATGGAAGAGGATGAGGGACAGTTTAGTAGTAAGAAGTGGAGAGTGACAAGAAAGACAAGGACAAGGACACTGGAAAGGAGGGGGGGGGGGAGTAAGAAAAGGATAGAGGAATAAAAAGAAGATGGTTGTACATTACAGCACAGAGGTGACGTGTGGCTGATAACATGCGGTCTGTCCACACCTTCCGATTTGGAGCTTAATTTGACAGTTACCTCAGAAGTTGTCTCATACTGAACTGTCAGTTGCATTCTGCACAGATCATGATTTTTCTCAGATCATGAAATAATGCAGTGATGTTACTTCGCTAAGGTACCTCGCCATGTCATAGAGCACAAATATGAAGTAGGATAAACTGAATTTTTTCCTGGCGTGTGAATCCAGACTGTAGGCCTGGAATGTGGTGTGAATGCCTGACATTGTGGAATGACTCGAGAAAAGCGAGTAGCTGTTACGATAAAAATAGGCGAAAGAATATTTCGACCCGTCGACTGTATCGAGTTTGGACTATGAGGAGGCAGCAACCAAACAACAGTTCACAACGCTTAAGACAGACGCGACCAGCCGAGGAAAGTGGGCTGCGACCCATGTAGCACAAACTTTCCCATGCACCTTTCGCGTGTCGGCAGGAAAGCTGCACGCATATTTCAAGGTGCGGCCACTTAACTTAATCATTTTGCCTTCCGAGATTGCGGTCATCTGGGATGTGACACAGTGTGGTTAGGTAGATACGTAGCGACGTTTCGGAGGAATTTGCTGTATTCATTTTCACGGGCGAACCAACATTGCCCGAAATTGACGCTGAAGTAAATAGGGTGAGAAAGCCACCCTACCTAAGCCAACATCTTCTCCCCATAATCACTTCAGCGTCAATTTGGAATGAGTGGTTCTAACCCTGAAGATGACATGTGCTGTTCGTACATGTGGTCGTCAGCCTGTAATCCTGCGCGGTATCAGAATCCAAAAGATTGTGTGAAAATTCCGAACCATGGAAACCTGACAATTTATACTGATGACTCTTAGGGTACTTTGTGCTGTCCGCTAAGGAACTAAATGGTGACAGTGCGGATTAAAATACTAAGAACAGTTGTCAAGCGCGGAACCTGTATTCATCCGCTGTCGAGTGGGCATACAAAACCTCGAGTATCTGTATGAAAGGAGATCGGTTTGTCGCTGTGAGGGTACCTGGAAACTGAGAGGTTGGAGCAAATTACATAATTATATCATTCCCCATCTATTGTGTGGGTGACCAAATCAAGGTGGGGCAAGTAGCACGCATACACAGATGCGAAATGCATACAAAATTGAAGTCTGATAACTTGAAGAGCTTTTAGGAGACGTATTGGAACATGTTTATTGTATATGTTGGACGACCTGGTCAGTACCTCCAACTACATTTACGTAACGTCTAATGAGGTGGTAGTAAGCATAAAATGGTTAACGGACTGAAGAGAACGTGGAACGAAGCTGCGGAAGCCCAATTTGATGTACTGTCCCAATATTTGTATGGAGAGAGGAAAATCGCGAGAATTCTCACTCAAATTATTCACCGGTATCGTCGCTGAGATTGGAACCCGGGACCTCCAGAATATGAAGCAGGAGTGTTATTGACCTGACAGCGACATTCAGCGGAAAAGTAATAATAAATGCATCTAAGAGAAATCGGGAGTGACGATGTGGAATGGATTCAGCTTGCTCACGGAGATGCAAAGGGGCGCTTTGTGAATATGGTAATGAATTTTAGGGCTATGTGAAAGTAGAGACTTTCTTGACTGCCTGAGCGGCTAGTAGCTGCTTTCAAGACTTTGCACCGTGTATCAATATGCAGTCGTTGGAAAGATGTCATAACGCCTCGCCATATGCAAATATTTGAAAGTCCCAGTTTGTTGTTTCAAATAATGTACCGTAAGTGCGAGAGACACCATCTGTGGCACATCTCACCGGCTGGCTTGCTACGTGATAACGCGATCAAACAGGTCACGACATTCCTTTATTTACACCCTCCCAATTTTCAGTAATAGTTTCTCCTGGGCTAAGGTGGTCGGAGCGTGAAGCTTACCATATAAACAGAGAACTTTGGCGACAAGTGACACATTTCCCACCTAACATTTTATTATTCATGCATGTTCTTAAACGAGTTCCGTCACGCACAACAGTTATATTTCGAAGGTGGTGTATTTACATTGTATTCACAAATCATATGTATTTCTTACCAGTCTTGTACATCTATGTAAAGGAAGGTGGTTGACTGCAAAATTTTTATGGGTTCTTCTGGTTTAGAGGTCTGATGATAGCCCGAAAAATGTGGCGAAACAAGTCACCTTAGAAATGTAACTGTGTTGTGCATGACGGAACTCGCTTAAATAAATTTATTAATCCCAGCACGAAGAGGACGTGTCACCCAAATTTCGTATTGTTTATTTCAATTTACCAAAAGTATGAAAGCATGTAAAATTTCCCATGCAGTTAGACTCACTTGGGTATTCATAATCTCAATATACCATCCAAGAATTAGCACAGAGAGAAGCAGGATCGCACGGCTCACAATGGAGGCTAACAATGCAATAACGAAAAGGAACTACAATAATCTTATTGTCGGAACGTTTATTCACAGGCCTTTGTTTGGGCTGTAGGTGACGTCACTGTATTAGCACAGCCGTACTGTCGCCAGTTGTCACTCTTTCCCATGTCGCAAACAACCAGCAAGGAGATTCTTATGCATTTCGACGCTCTCTTTTTCGTTAGCGAGGCCCCTCTCCCCCAGAATATGAATTTCCATGACTATAAGAATTGAATTGCTGCAGTGGCGTGCAGACCAGTTGAAGTGCAAAACCACGAGCCAACTACCCAAGCTGGTGGAAGTAAAATCAAATGCAGCAACTGATGACTGTTCAGTTTGTGCGGGGTAACGGGTGGACAGTGTTGATAAGCCAAAGGTTTCTGCGGATTAAACCCGTTTTGACAAGCTGACTGTCACTCGGCTAGCCTAAAAATACAGTGATTTTTATAAGGGGAAAATTAATTGCCGTAATTACGACGGCCTGCCCTAGTTCATATCCTGGGCCAGATGAATCCGGTCCACATTGTTCCCACATTATCAGCTATAATACTGCCCACTGCGCCTACGTCTTCAAAGCGACTTTTTTCCTCGTCAAGTGTCTGCAGTACAAAGCATTGAGGTGTGTAAAATCGTATTAGTGTGTTACAAAACACATTACTAACACAGCTGCAGAAACACGAATGTTTGGACGCGAACTGTACTCCGATGTGCAATGTTCCGAAAGCTGAACATGTTTCCAGAGAACAGCATCTTTCTGGGCCTTCGGTCACCGTCGCAGATTCTTGACAGTCCAGCACATGACGGTCATTAACTTGAAACCAGTAACCTTCTGTACCAGTGCCGCTACCGGGGTGCTCCTTGCGAAGCTAACATTTGTTTAGCCACTCAAGAAATTCTCCACAATTTAAAGAAATCAGAGGCTCATTTTTTACCTTAAAAGTATTCATTACAAACCATGCATTAGCTGTTTAACTGTGAGTAGTAATACAATAATTGTAGTAAACGAAATGTTGTGTTCTTCATTTATCACATTATTACAGCTCCTTATCTTTTTCAAACATTCAGCCACTGGCACCTCCGATTTGCGAGGTAACTAGTCTGCATTCTCACACGTTACACATCACCCTTTTAATATTATCCTCCCATCTGCGCCTAGACTTCCCATGTTGTCGCGTACCTTGAGGGTTTCGGTCCGAAGCAGTACCAAGGAAACAAAATATCCAGCTCAAGATCGGGCTCCTCTTTTGTGTGAAACATTTTGCCATGAGCTTACTAAGGAATTCCCTTTAGCATTTAGGACGTTCGCGTTTCTTCAAAAAACGCTTCAGACTAAAAGTCGCGGTAGGACTCTTGTTTCCTAATCCGGAGGCCTTGTCTTCAAATCTCGTGCCGTAAAAATCTGGCTGATATTTCCGTGGGTTTCCCAAGTCCCTCCATGCAATACCAGGATAGTGACGTATATGAAATTAGACCATGTCCGTTTCCTTCCACTTCCTTTCTGATTCATGATTCACCAAACAATTTACCGTGTGGTCTAAGCTAAACACAAGAGTCGTTATATAAACCGTGAGTAGAATAAATAAACAAACGCTGCAGCCTGTAATGAACCGGGGACCGACGCATGGATTCTGTGTCCATTTCTGTGCATATGTGCCACTGCGTACAAGTACGCCACATCTGCATTTTAATTACAAGGACTATCTCTTGTGAAGTGTGTTGGTATGTTGATTCGTTCTTATTCAAAATCTCACGTTCTCATCTTCAGTGCTGTATTAGCCATCAATATGAAAGAGAAAGATAAATAATATATTTCCGTGGCCGCCATGAAAAATAGTATTTAACAAAATCCCATTATTAACGATGTCATCGCAAGTAATTGTGAATACAAGATGTTTTTGTTTCAGAAGTCGTCTGACAACTGCATCTTTGCAAACCAAGTTAAAGTAAACGCACCCTAGAACACGCCACGAAGGCCCAGAGGGGGACTAGACGTTTAGCTCTACTCTTCCAACCCCGGTAAAGAGACCCGGTACCCATTGTAGGGGTGGCTGGTTGGGCCCAGGGCCGATCTGGACGGTTGTAGAAACTCTCGTCCCCATGGGGATTCGATCCCCGACCTCCAAACCGTAGCGACTCGCTAAACCGATTACGATATCCGGGTCCCACTCTTTTGAAACCTAGTTTGATGAAATTCCGGTCGTTCGAGGTGTAGCAGAAAAACTTGCCTACGGACAGAATAACATATACATTCCTGTCTTCCAAGCTGCAGAACAAGGAACGAATGCATACTGTTTATCAAATAGCACGAATACGCATTCCATAACTTTGCCCCGCTCGCTTGTTTGTGTTTGTACGGAAGAAGTGTGTCGGCCATAAGACGTGTGTCCTCTCTCTTTACATCTCCTGTTCGAAACATTTTTCACACTCCAATGAACGTGTAGCGAGTTACCATCCACATACCAGTACATGCGTATACGTGTGTAGATCTTCACGTAAAGTGATCGATAATGGTTTCGGATCACTATTTGAAATGGTTTCGGATTTTAACCGCATATGGAACATTGCGACAAATTTTAGTAAAAATTCTTACCATTAAATTTCTTTAAAATCCGTTAAGAAAGGCGACAGTTGTCACAGTTGGACGTTACAGACAGACGCGGCCCGACTGATATGTGCGTTTTTTTGCAAATATTCGTTCCTTAAACGCCAGTTTATGCCAACCCGTGAAAACGTCACGCCGAAGAATGACGCCACCCCGGTGTAAATGAGCCGTCACATGGCCTGTACACGACACAGAGAATAAATACACATCGCACTGCGCAAGGAAACTCATCGCAATTCACGTTGTGTGTGTTTTTAAGTTGTGGTGTTTGGAGGAATCTGCATGTCAAATTCCACCACGTGTACTGTACCACAGTAACAAACGGTTTCGAAGCTCTAAGCAGTTCGTCTCCATCCTGTCTCTAAATTGAAAATTTCCCCGCTTCGAAACTAATGTATGTGGGTATACCATGTTTTAATACAGATAAATATTTGTGTACCGTAAAAAAAGCACACAATTGTATTCCTTGTTAAACAGAAACGGTGTCCGTATATGGTTAACTCTGTGCGCTGTACAAGAGCCGCTACGATCTAAAACTCCTTGCACCTTTAGTTCCTGTGTGTGTGTGTATGTGTGTATATATATATTTATATATATATATTTATATATATATATTTATATATATATATTTATATATATATTTATATATATATATTTATATATATATATAAAGAGAGAGAGAGAGAAGGAAAAAAGAAAAGAAGAAAAAAATTTTGCTGTAGCAAGAACAGTGCAACTAGAAGACAGTGCAATGATACGTTTATACATTATGTATGTGTTAACACATATTCATATATGTAAATTATGCTGAAGTAAATGTACACAAAACCATGTTTTTACAAACTTTAGGCGTGACAGACATGATTGTCAGAACTTGAGTCAGAAAACTTCAAGGAGGGAACTATATTTCTCTCGAGAAAAGATGTTGTTATAAACCTGTACCCCAAGTGCTTAATGTACGTAATAACGATATTACATCCACAGCATATTTGCACAATGAGTCAGCTGCAAAATTTTAAATTCAGAACTTGCATAAGCAGGTCAGGAGGCGTTACGTGGAATTGGTGTATATGACTCAGAGCTGCCCAGACTCCATTGCGAATGTCGCAGGAAGTAATGGTTTCACTTCAATCCAGATGAACACAGAGTACAGAGAAACCTGAAAAAAGAATACAGCATCAGTTTCTAAATCCCCCAAACACCAGTGTGACTTACGTACATCTGATAAGAACTTCAGCCTAGATGATAAAGAATTGAAAAGTGTTCATAATGTGTGCATAAAAAATATATAAAAAAGTGACAAGGAAAGATAGATAACACGAAAAGATTTCAGTTTTCCTAAAATTTTAAAAATGTTTGTGCAATGTTCGATGTACATGTGTGTTTGTGTATACATAAAAAGGAAAAAGCATTAAGTGAATACAGTCGGTGCGACACAGTACAAAAATGACTTTTAATGTATATATTTGAATTGGGGAGGAATTAAACTACGTATTTTGGCTTCAACAGCCATCGTCAGGGAAGTAACTTCTGTATAATGTAAATCAATCAGTAACGCAATCTACGACCGCCTCTGTGGTCTAGTGGTCGGAGTTTCTGGCTACAGATACAGAGGTCCCGGGTTCGATCCCCGGCGCTACCAGATTTTCTGAGTAGTAGTGGGTCTGGAACGGGGTCCACTCAGC
>Ga0131853_10020838_pt1 | contig 11902 bp, 6 predicted proteins | sample TergutLab28metaG_FD_92764 | JGI IMG/M metagenome (GOLD analysis project Ga0131853, IMG submission 92764) | Labiotermes labralis P1 segment gut microbial communities from Petit-Saut dam, French Guiana - Lab288 P1 (version 2) (version 2) | ecosystem: Host-associated > Arthropoda: Insects >...
GCGTGGGGGAAACACCCGGTCCCATCCCGAACCCGGAAGTTAAGCCCCACAGCGCCGATGGTACTGCGAGGGAAGCCTCGCGGGAGAGCAGGACACCGCCGGTACTTACGTGATGAAAAGGCCAGCCCCTCCGGGGCTGGCCTTTTCGCGTTCTTTAGCCGCTTCTCCCGCTTCACCCGGAATGGACGCGTCGTAGGATCCCCTCTTTGGCATCCGACGAGACATCGGCCTCCTTCCGTTGGCAGCCGGTGGCACATCGCCTCCCATCCGCTGGCGTTAGCGACAGCGATGGCGTCACTACGGGCGCGGTTGCCGGGGTCAGGCGGTTAGCTCTTGCACTCGTAGAGCTTCTCGCTGCTGGTGCTTCCCATGCCCGTCCCCATGCCGCCGGGACCAGTCTGAGCTCCGGCCGAGGAGGAACTGGTACCCGAGGAACTGGGGCCGGAGGAACTGGTACCGGAGGGGCCGGGGCCGGACATCGCGGAGCCGGAGGCCGACGACGCGGACGAAGCCGTGCCGCCGTAGTCCTTGGCCGGGACCGCGGTGCAGCTCTTCTCGACCCAGGAGTCGATGGCCTTGTCAGCGGCGGAGTTGCCGCGGCCCATGAACCCGCCGCCTCCGGCCCCGCCCGGCATTGAAGCCTGGGCGCCGCCGCCGCCCATCGCCGAGCCGCTCTTGCCCGCCGAGGTGCTGCTGCCGCTACTGCTGGTGCTGTTCAGCAGGAAGAACTTGAGCTGTCCGCTCTTCACTAGCTGCCGCACCTTGGCCAGGGTCGGCTCGGGTACCGATCCGCTGAAGCCGCCCATCGCCAGGACTTCCTGGCCGGTGGACAGGATGTACGGCGATGCCTCGGACCAGGACGACACGGCCATCAGGTAGCTGGCGTTGCCGCGGTGCGCGTTGACGTAGTTGTCGAGGTCCTTCTCCGAGCTGGTGAGCGACTGGGCGGCGCCCATCATGCCGCCGCCCATGCCGCCGCCGAAGCCGCCGCCCATCCGGAATCGTTCGGCCATCTCGCCCATGTTGCCGCCCTTGCCGGAGCCGCGCATCATGCCGCCGCCCATGCCGGAGTCAGGACCGGCGCCGGCGTTGAAGGAACTGCCCGCGTAGCTGGTGTCGAGCACCGACGCCGCCCAAGTGGCGGACGGGGTCAGCATCGCCACGGTCCCCGCGATCAGGCCGGCCGTCGCGATCCGGAGCGCCGTCTTGCGGGACATCCGGGCCCAGATCATGATTCCCACCGCGACCGCGCCGACCCCCACGGCCGTCCACAGCGCCCAGGGAAGGAAACCGCTGTAGGAGTTCCACAGGAACACCGCCCAGGCCAGGGAGAGGACCACGGCCGCCGGAAGCAGCCAGCCGCGACGTCCCCCGGCCCGGTAGGCGCGCCAGAACACGACGATGCCCACGGCGGACAGGGCCGCGATGGCCGGGGCTAGCGTGGCGACGTAGGCGGTGTGGGGGATGCTGCTCATGTCGCTGTAGATCGCGAAGAAGGTCAGGAACCACAGGCCCCAGAAGACGAACCCGGTCTTCACCTTGTCGGTCCGCTGGGACCGCCAGGTCCAGGCGACGCCGCAGATCAGCGTGAGGATCACCAGCGGGAGCAGCCACCCGATCTGGGGACCGAACTCGCTGCCGAACAGTTTGGTCCAGCCCGACCCGAAGCCGCTCTGCCCGCCGAAGCCGCCGTGGCCCATGCCACCGCCGCCGAAGGCCCGGCCGCCCATGCCGGCTCCCGGGAACTGGTGCGAGGCCCCGCCGGCACGGCCGCCCATGCCGCCGCCCATGCCGGGACCGGAGTCGACCGCTCCGGGAACCGTGATGCCGAACCGCTCGAGCCCGTTGTAGCCGAACACCATGGACCAGGCGCTGTTGTTCGTCGACCCGTCCACGTACGGCCGGTCCGCGGCCGGAGTAAAGGTGTAGAGCAGGATCCACGACAGCGACGTCGCCAGCGTGACCACGCCGAACAGGGCCAGGTCCCGGACGCGGCGTCCCCAGGACCCGGAGGCGCAGAAGAGGTAGGCGAGCCCGAGCGCGGGCAGCGCCATCCAGGCCTCCAGCATCTTGCACTGGAAGCCGACGCCGACCCAGAAGCCGGCCCACAGCAGCGACCGGAGGCGGCCGTCGGTCACGGCCCGGGTCCACTGGTCGGCGGCCAGGACGAGGCAGAAGGTGAGCGCTCCGTCCTCCATGCTGTGGCCCATCGTCGACGCGACGATCGGCGTCAGGGCGAAGAGGAGGGCGGCCAGCAAGCCGGGCACGGCGCCCGCCCAGCGGCGCACCATCCGGTACATGAGCAGTACCGACAGCACGCCCTCGATGACCTGCGGCAGCGCCAGCGACCAGGCGTGGAAGCCGAAGATCCGCGCCGACAGGGCCTGCGGGGCGAACGATCCCGCCAGCTTGTCGATCGTGATCGTGGCCTTGGGGTCGAAGGCGCCGTAGAAGAACGCCTTCCAGCTCTCCGACATGCTCTTGACCGCGACCGAGTAGAACGGCGCCAGGCCCGCGTCCGCGATGTTCCACGCGAACAGCGCCGCCGCGATGGCCCCGGTGACCAGGAGCAGCGGACGCGCCCACGCGGGCTGGTCGTCCGGTGATCTCCACACCTCCCAGCGCCGTCGTCTCCGCGACGGCGCTTGAGACGACAGGTCGGCCGGGTACAGGAGCGGGTCCGCGACAGCCGTGGACACAGCAGAACCTCCAGGTCGGGCATGGTGGAATAGCCGGACGGATACGGCCCGGCATGAAAAAGCATGCCGACCGAACATCCGCGAGCCCTGAGCGGCGCCTGAAAATGCACTTCACTCAGCAAGTCCAAACTGAAAGGTTCCTCCGTCTCTGGGCTGTTACGGTTAGACCCGGTCAAGATCTGGTCAAGATCAAACCTGGTGAATGCCCGAACGGATTGTCGGCTACTGCGAAGGACCAATCATCACGATGGACAATGTCGGCGTGCCCGAGATGGCCGGGCGGCTGCTCGATTTCATCGGCCATGTGTCGGCGGACGAGTTCTACCGGCATGACACGCATTACAACCGTGACTCACGGTTGGGGCGCGAATTGCTGTACCTCATCGCGAACGACGAATGGATCCGTTCCACCACCGAGATCATTAACCTGGACCGGGGCGACTCCCTCGATTCCATGGTCAAGGTCAACGTTGATACCAGCCGGATCACGCACGAGGCCTTCGGCGACGATGAGGGGCCGCTCTGGCTGCCGCTGATGGTGCTGACCATGCCGGACCAGACCGGCCCGGTGCCCTCGGCGTCCCCGGGACAGCTCACCGTCGTCAACCAGAACGGGGCGGTGCTCGCGCCGATGCGCGAGGGAGACGTCTGGCACGCCATCTCCGCGGCGCTGGCGGAAATCTTCATCACGATCGCCGACACCCGCTGGCCATGGGGAGACGAGCGGCGGCCCGGCGCCGACCGGGATCAGCGGGTCCTGCTGTCGGCCGCGGTGTTCCGGCTGCTGAGCGGGACCGGCCGTCACGTCGACTCCCTCGTCGTCGACCTGGGTGGTAACGCGGCCGGGCGCGGCGCCCGGTACGAGGAGTCCGACAGCCCGCTGGGCGAGGCGAAGCGCAAGCTCAATATCCTCATGCGCCGCTACTTCAAGGCATTCGCGCACCCGTCGCAGGCCGGACCGCACGTGGCCGCCGACAGCGAGGCGATGCTGCTGATCAGCCGGGCGGCTGAGCTTCTGTACGCGTTCACCCGGGCCGTGATCGTGGTCGTGGGGGTCGACCGTTCCGACGCCCCGGCCGTGCTGACGGCGACCGCGCCGGTCCGGAAGCTGGCCGAGGAGCGGCGGTCCATGCACCGGCTTCTCCGGCAGTTCCAGCCGCGGGCCCGGCTGGAGGTCGATCTCCTGCTGCCGTCGGGGGACGCGGACCGGCAGGTGGAGGTGGCCATCCCCGACGGCGTCTCCATCGACCTGTCCGCCCGCCGGTCGAAGACCACCACGCCCGGCCTGGACACGGATGTCGTGGTGACCGTGGACCCTCCGCCCGCCTCCCACCGGCTGACCACGCTGATGCGCAGCGTGATCGCCGAGAAGGTCCCGGCCGTGCGGGAATGCCTGGCCGGAATAGCCTTCACGCAGGCTGACACGCTGGCGCAGGTGCTGCACCAGCATCTGGTGCTGGCGGCCAAGCCGACCGACGACTCGCCGCTGCCGGCGCCCGGCGAATCGTATGACGACATCTACCGGCGCACCGACGAACTCCGTCACCGGCTGAGCGAGGTCCGCAGCCAGCTTCGCCGGATCGCGGCGTCTCCGCCCGACCCGGAGGCGGAGCTAGCGGAACTGCGCGATATCTGGGGCGACGGCGACTGGCTCCAGCACGTGCTGCTGCGCCGGGCCTCGGTCAGCGTGCCCGGCCCGGACACGCTGACCGGGCGGGCCGGCCTGATCGAGAACACCCGGCAGCGAGTCGCGCCCAGTACCGCGAAGGTGACGGTGCCGTTGGAGGTGGCGGACGCGCGGTTCTACTCGATCGCCCGGTTCTCGGGCGCGGTGAGCATCGTGCTCACGCTGGTCGTGCTGGCCTTCTACCTGTTCGCGCTGGTACGCAACTTCAAGAACGGGGACGGGCCCAGCCCCGAGGTGCTGGCCAGCACGCTGACCCTGTTCTCGGTCATCCAGGCCGGGCGGGTGGAGGCGCCCGACCGGTCCACCCTGCGCGGCCGGATGACCGGCGCGGGGAACTGGCTGATCGTCGCCTCGATCCTCCCGACCGTGGTGCTGGCGATCGCGCTGGCCTTCGATCTCAGCGGCTGGGCTCCCATCTGGTGGGCGCTCGGCACGGCCGCCGTCCAGTCACTGTTCCTGCTGGCGATGTGGCGCGGCCCGGTGTCGGCGGCCGGGGGCCACATACAGCAGCCCTACCGGGTGCTGCGTACCAGCCCGACCCCGGCCTACGAGAAGACAGGAGTCCTGCGGGCCGTCTGGTGGCAGACGGCGACCGCGAACGCGCTGGTTCTGGGCCGCCAGGCCCACGGCTACCTGGTGTGGGAACACCGGCCCGAGAACGGGGGTACCGGCGGGCCCCAGTCCCTCAGCCCGGTACTCGGCCGGCTGCAGCCGGGCATCGAGAAGGCGCTCTCGGTGGCCCGGTCGGCCCGTCACCGGGCCACGGGGATCAACGGCGTGACGGAGCCCCGCACCGCCGACGCCGGCCTGGACACTCCCGTCGCCAACATCCTGTCGATGATGCGGTCCGGCACGACCCGGGAAGCGGTCACGTTCGTCGTGCTCCGCGAGCCTCCCGCCGGGTTCCCGGCGGACGCGGTCAAGATTCCGCTGCGGATCGACCCCGACCGGCTCACCCCGGCGGAATCGGCGAGCGAGTACATCGACGTCCTGGTGGGCGTGACCGGTTCCGGGGAGTTCCTCCCGCTCCGCGACCACCCGCTGTTCGAGGTACTGCGGGCGACGAAGAACCACTGGCTCCAGGTCATGGAGATCCAGCTTCCGGTGGCCCCGCCGACCATGTCGGCGCCCGAGGACACCCTGTGGGCCCGGGTCCGCATCGGGTTCCGGGACCTGGAATACCAGCGGGTCTCGTACTTCCTCCGGGAGATCGCGGCGCGGACTCCCTTCCCCGTCTGGATACGCTCGTGGCCCGAGCACATCCCGCGGTCGCTGCGGACCGTCGGGGAATCCGAGTTCACCGCGCCCTACGGCACCCGGCGGGAGCTGATGTCGGCCCAGGACTTCGACGTGGTCTCGGTGGCGGCGCGGCACGGAGCGGATACCCGGTCGCGCACCTGGCGGATGATGGCGATCTGCGTGAACACGTCATTCGGGATGGAACATGACCTGATCGACGCGCTGGCCGAGGAGGCCCCGGACCTGAGGCTGGCCGCGATCAGCCACGCCGAACTGCACGGCATGGACATGTTCCTGATCCTCGGACGCGCGCTCGACGGCTGCCTGGGACCCGGGCAGGAAACCGCGGATCTGGAGCGGGCCCTGACCGAGAGGGTGGCGGCCACAACCCTGAACGTCGTCCTGGACGAGTGGCGGACCGCGGAGGAACTCGGGTTCGCCGGGCCGGGCCCGCTGCTCCGGGTGGACGTGAAGACCAGGGATACTCCGGGGACCCTGCAGGTGGTCCTGGACGCGCTGAACCTGGCGCTGCGCAAGCAGCTTTCGTCGCTGCCCGAGGAGGGGATGCCGGACTGGCGGGTCGTCCTCCAGACCGGTGCCGGCCACACGGCCCGGGCCCGTCTCACCACGGGCCTGCCGGTCCCCGACGAGGAGGTCAGGAACTGGCCGCCGTCCCGCTGGGCCGAGATCGCCCGGGACGCCCGCGCCATGGCCATCCGCCACCGGGCCGAAGGAAACTTCGGCATCACGGAGGACATGGTGATCAGCGTCCGCCCGGTCAAGCACGAACACCCCCTCCCCGCCCCGGACCGTCATCCGCCGGCCTCCGGGCCCGCGTAGGGACGGGCGGTCTATCCGGCCAGGGCACAGGCCAGCAGCACGGCGGTGGCGGTGACCTCGACTACTGAGCCGAAGACGTCGCCGGTGGTGCCGCCGAGTCTGCGGACCGCGATCAGCCGCATGCCCGTCCCGGCCAGCAGCCCCGCCGTGGCGGCGGCCAGCCCGCGAACCGCGAGGCCGGCACCGCCGAGGCCGAAGCCGACGGCGAGCACCGCACCCGCCAGCAGCGCTACGCTCAGGCCGCGCGAGAACGCTGACGTTCGCCCGGCGATCAGTGCTCCGAAGCCTCCGGGCCGGGCCGCCGGGGAACCCGTCGCCAGCACCACCGCGACGCGGGACGTCGCCTGAGCCAGCGTGAACGCGAGCGCGGCCGTCAGCGGTGACGGGACCGCCGCCAGGGCGGTCACCTGGATAAGCAGGACCAGGACCAGGGCGGCGACCCCCATGGGGCCGATATCGGACTTGCGCATGATGTCGAGCGCGGCGTCCGCCGGGCGCCTGCTGCCCAGCCCGTCGGCGGTATCGGCGAGGCCGTCCAGGTGCAGGGCGCCGGTGAGGAGGGCGACGAGGGCCAGCGCCAGCACCGCGCCGAGCAGGCGCCGCGCGCCGGAACCGCCGCCGGTCCCGGCCACCACCAGGCCGCCGAGTACGCCGAGAGCCACGCCGACGCCAGGCATCCACGCCACGGCCCGGACCGCGTCCCGCGGTTCCAGCGTCCCGCTGGTCCCGGCCGGGATCACGGTGAACAGGCTCAGCGCGTTCCGCGGGCCCGAGAACCTGGGGCTCATTTGAGTCGCTTCGGGATGCCGGCCACGCAGTACCAGACCTGGTCGGACTCCGCGGCGATCCGGGAGTTCAGCAGGCCGAGTTCGTCCCGGTAGCGGATACCGGACGCGGTGGCGGGCACGACACTGGAGCCCACCTCGTTCGACACCGCGACGACGTGGCGGCGGGTGGACTTCCACGCGCCGACCAGGCCGTCGATCCGGTGCGCCAGCTCGGGGCCGGCGCCGTCCCGCTCGTCCCAGACCCCGAGGTCGTCCATCACGCCCGCCAGCCACGTGGAGAGGCAGTCGATGAGTACGGCCGGGGGCGCCGAAGAGGCGAGAACCGGCTCCAGGTCCCGGGTCTCCAGGGTGCGCCAGTGCGCGGGGCGCCGTTCCCGGTGCTTGTTCACCCGGGCGGCCCAGGCCGGGTCGGAGTCGTCGGGGACCATGCCGGCGGCCACGTAGTCGACCCGGTCCCGCCCGGCCAGCATGCGCTCGGCGGCCACCGATTTCCCCGAACGCGCCCCGCCGAGCACGAGCACCCGCCGTACCCTGCGAAAACTCCACATCCGGCCCATTATGCCGAACGGGCGATCGTGCCGGCGACTAAGGCACGCTGATTCCGGGCAGCACGGCCTCGGTGACCGGCGAAGCGAGGAGGGCGCGTGACAACCAGTCCGCTGGAAGGGGCAAGGTTCCGCCCGGCCGGAGGGCAGCACGGGTACCGGCACCTGGTCGCGGAGCTCCCCGGCGGGCGCCGGGCGTTCGTGAAGGCGGCGGACGAACCCGACGCGGAAGCGTTCGCCGCCGAGGGAAACGGGCTGCGGTGGCTCGCTGAACCCGACGGCGGAGCGGCGGTGCCGGAGGTGATCGAGCAGACGCCGGAACGGCTGGCGATCGAGTACCTGGAACCCGGAAGGCCGTCGAGGGACGCGGCGGGGGATTTCGGCCGGGCACTGGCGCGGACGCACCGGGCGGGCGCGGAACGGTTCGGGGCGCCGTGGCCCGGGCGGATCGCCAGCCTGCCGCTTGACAACGCTCCTTCCAGCGCGGGGACAGGCTGGGGCGAATGGTGGGGGGAACGAAGGATCGTTCCGTATATCAAGAGGGCGGCCGATGACCGCCTGCTGCCGCCCGCGGACATCAGCCTGGCCGAGACGGTCGCGGGCCGGGCCGCCGGGCTGGGAGGCCCGCCCGAGCCGCCCGCCCGCCTGCACGGGGACCTGTGGTCGGGGAACCTGCTGTGGTCGGGCGGGCGCGGCTGGATGATCGACCCGGCGGCGCACGGCGGGCACCGGGAGTCGGACCTGGCCATGCTGGACCTGTTCGGGGCCCCTCACCTGGAGGTGATCCTCGCCGCCTACGACGAGGAGTTCCCGCTGGCCGACGGGTGGCGGGAGCGCGTCCCGCTTCACCAGGTCTACCCGCTGCTGGTGCATGTCTGCCTGTTCGGCGGCGGGTACGCCGGCCAGCTTCGCGCGGCGGCGCGGGCCGCGCTGCGCGGTTTACCTCCCGGCGGACGCGGGTAGCCGACAGGCTCGGTCCGCTCGGCTAATACGCATTGTTTACGCTGGTCAGGGGGTAATGCATATGGCGTACGATCCGTTCGAAGAGTTCCTGATCCAGTTCTTCGGGAGCCCGATGCAGCGTCGGCCGGCCCAGCGCGTCGACATCGGCCGGCTGATGACCGAGCAGGCCCGGGAACTGCTGCGAGACGCCGGTGCCCAGGCCTCGCGGCAGGGCGAGGACGATCTGGACACCGACCACCTGCTCTGGGCCTGTACCCGGCAGGAAGCCACGCGCCGGGTGCTGTCCGCGGCGGGTGCCGACCCGGACGGTCTCGCGCACCGGATCGAGGCCGGGGAACGGCACGGCCGGGCCCGGGAGCAGATGCCGAACCTCACGCCGTCGGCCAAGCGGGCCCTGCTGGACGCGCGCCGCATCTCCCGGGCGCTCAGTTCCTCCTACATCGGGCCGGAGCACATCCTGCTCGCGCTGGCCGTGAACCCCGACTCGGCGGCGGGACGGATGCTGCGGGACACGCGGATCAGCCCCGAGGGGCTGCAGGACGCCCTCACGGGCGGCGGTTCCGGTGGCCCGGGGCGGCGCGGCGGCGAGGGCCCCGGCCGCGGCGAGGCGACGCCCACGATCGACGAGTACGGCGATGACCTCACCGCCCGGGCCCGGGACGGCGGGCTCGACCCGGTCGTCGGCCGGGACGAGGAGATCGAGCAGACGATCGAGGTGCTCTCCCGCCGGACGAAGAACAACCCGGTGCTCATCGGCGAGCCCGGGGTCGGCAAGACCGCGATCGTGGAGGGCATCGCCCAGCGCATTGTCGACGGGGACGTGCCCGACACGCTGCGCGACCAGCGGCTCGTGGCCCTCGACCTGGCCGGGATGCTCGCGGGGACCCGGTACCGGGGCGACTTCGAGGAACGGCTGAAGCAGGTCATCGAGGAGATCCGCTCCCACGGGGACTCGCTGATCATCTTCATCGACGAGCTGCACACGGTGGTCGGAGCCGGGGCGGCCGAGGGCGCGGTGAGCGCCGGGAACATGCTGAAGCCCGCGCTGGCCCGCGGTGAACTGCACATCGTCGGCGCCACCACGTTCGACGAGTACCGCAAGAACGTGGAGAAGGACGCCGCGCTGGAGCGGCGTTTCCAGCCGATCCTGGTTCCCGAGCCGGCGGTCGACGACACGATCGAGATCATGCGCGGCCTGCGCGACCGGTACGAGGCGCACCACCAGGTGCGGTTCACCGACGAGGCGCTGGTCGCGGCGGCGGAGCTGTCCGACCGGTACATCGCCGACCGGTTCCTGCCGGACAAGGCGATCGACCTTATCGACCAGGCCGGCGCGCGGGTCCGGCTGCGGGAGCGGACTCCCGCCCGGGACCGGCGGGAGCTGGAGCAGAGCGTCGAGCGGCTGCGCCGGGAGAAGGAAGAGGCCGTGGCCGCCGAGGACTACGCGAGGGCGGGAACGCTGAAGTCCGAGATCGGCGATCTGTCCGCGCGCCTGGACGAGATCGCGGTATCCGGTTCGGGTGCCGACAAGACGGTGCCGGAGGTGTCGTCGACCGACATCGCCGAGGTGGTGGCGCGGGCGACCGGCATCCCGGTCGCGCAGATCACCGAGGAGGAGAAGGACCGGCTGCTGCGGCTGGAGGAGCATCTGCACGAGCGGGTCGTCGGGCAGGAAGAGGCGGTCTCCGCCGTGGCGGAGGCGGTCCGGCGGTCCCGGGCCGGCCTGGGCGATCCGAGCCGGCCGATTGGCAGTTTCCTGTTCCTCGGGCCGACCGGCGTCGGGAAGACGGAGCTGGCCCGGGCCCTGGCTATGGCCCTGTTCGGCAGCGAGGACCGGATGATCCGGATCGACATGAGCGAGTTCCAGCAGCCGCACACCGTGGCCCGGCTGGTGGGCGCGCCTCCCGGGTTCGTCGGTTACGAGGAGGCCGGGCAGCTGACCGAGGCGGTCCGGCGGACGCCGTACGCGGTGCTGCTGCTGGACGAGGTCGAGAAGGCCCACACCGACGTGTTCAACATCCTGCTCCAGTTGCTGGACGACGGCCGGCTCACCGACGGGAAGGGACGCACGGTCGACTTCAAGCACACCGTCGTGATCATGACGTCCAATCTCGGGTCGGACGTGATCGGGCGGCGGATTCTCGGCTTCGGCACGGGCTCCGGACCCGGTGACGGCGTCGGGGTGGGGGCCGCGGAGCTGAAGGAGCGGATCATGCCCCGGCTGAGGGAGTCGTTCCGGCCCGAGTTCCTCAACCGGATCGACGAGATCATCGTGTTCCGCCAGCTGGACTCCAGTCAGCTGGACCGGATCACCGGGCTGCTGCTGGAAGATACCAAGCGGCGGCTGCACGCGCAGGGGATCACCGTGTCGTTCACGGACGAGGCCGTGGACTGGCTGGCCCGGAAGGGGTTCCAGCCGGAGTTCGGGGCCCGGCCCCTGCGCCGGACGATTCAGCGAGAGGTCGACAACCGGCTGTCGTCGATCCTGCTCGGCGGGACTCTCTCCGCCGGGCAGCACGTGACGGTGGACGCGCCCGGCTCCGGCGGCAGCGGCCCCGGCCGGGAGCTGGAATTCCGGGTCTCCGGGAAGCAAGGCGATCCGGCCTGACCTGGCCCGGGTGAGGTTGACAGGGTATTCCGTCAGAATCGGTTGACAGGCAGCGCTTCCTAAATCAGGGTAGGGCACGATACGGGCCATATCCGGAAGGTGAGCCATGACCATCACGCGCGGGCAGACTGCCCCCCAGCCGGCTCTGCCGTCAGAGGAACTGCCGCCTCTCCGGGATGTCCCCGAGGTCCTGCGGGAGGACCGCGGGCTGCCCTGGCTCGGTCGCATCCTGCAGTACAACAAGGACCCGCTGGGCCTGATGCGCCGTCAGTGGGAGGCCTACGGCCCGGTCGCGCCGTTCAAGGTCGTCGGCGAGGACGGCGTGATGATCCTCGGCCCCGAAGCGTGCGCCGAGGTGTACCAGAACCGGGACAAGGCGTTCGCCAACGAGCCCGGCTGGGCCAAGATCATCGGCCCGTTCTTCCTGCGCGGCCTGATGCTCATGGACTTCGAGGACCATCACGCGCACCGGCGGATCATGCAGGAGGCGTTCACCCGTCCCCGGCTGGAGGCCTACGCCCGCGACATGCAGC
>Ga0131853_10020839_pt1 | contig 11901 bp, 8 predicted proteins | sample TergutLab28metaG_FD_92764 | JGI IMG/M metagenome (GOLD analysis project Ga0131853, IMG submission 92764) | Labiotermes labralis P1 segment gut microbial communities from Petit-Saut dam, French Guiana - Lab288 P1 (version 2) (version 2) | ecosystem: Host-associated > Arthropoda: Insects >...
CACACGACCAATGTGGTGATTCAATAGAAAAGTCGCAGGCTGCTGATGATGGATGTATTAATGTCCTAAACATCTTGAGCATAGAAGAAGTGAAATAAAACATAATAACTAGTGACATCAAGTTGGTCTCTTATTCTTCAGCTATCACAATGATGCATGATCCAATATACATAAGAATATAAATCTTATTCATAGAGGTAGGGCTAAAATTAGTGTAAGTGTTGACACAAACAAAATAGTATTATATAGGTGTGCGCTTACATATAACGAGCCTGATTTAAGAACTTTCAAAGAAAAGCAGGAACGAATATATGCGTGTTAAAATTTGTCACTGTACTTAATTAGTCGCGACGCCATGAAACGAAAGGGGGAGTGGAGATACAGCCGTACTCTTTCTGAACCTCGACTCCGTTGATCTTCAGAGTTGTAACCAAGGAAATGATTCGTCTTTCCCTGAAGCCATTCGATAGTCTGGTTGTATTCCAAATCCTGTCTGGACATTGCAGCGCAGAAACATTTATATTCCATACAAGTATCAAACTCCGGTAACCCTTATGTACCGAATTACTTCGACTTTAAGACGTACTTTTTCCGCATTTTTCCTAACTGAAAATAAGGGCGAGTTTTAAATTCGCGGTGTTATTTTTCATTCTTCAAAAGTTTCGAGCACATCATTTTTCTTGGAGAACAAGTGGCATCGCTAAAAGAGTAGTAAGTTTGACGGAAATTTAAATGTATTTGCTTGCAAACAGTTTTTTCCTGAAAATCCATCTTTAAAATTGGGGCACGTCTTAAATTTGAGGGCTCCTTATATTCGAAGTTGCACGGTACGTGCAAACGTATTAATGGTTACAGTTTTAAAATATATTTATATTTATTTGTAGTTTAGTTGGAGCCGGGATAGCATAGTCGGTATAGCGACTAGCTACGGTCTGGACTGTCCGGGGTTTGATTCTCAACAATGGTAATAGGTTTTCTCTTCTCCAAAACAGTTCGGACCGGCTCTGCGACCTACCTGGCTACCTACTCAGTGGGTACCGGGGCTTTTTCTCGGGGTAGAGCGGCCGGGGCTTGAAATTGACCACTTATCACCATCTATTGCCGTGGTTAAGAATGAGTGGAGCTGTACATTTGCTGTGCCTTCTTGGCGTGGACAGGGATAAATTTACCTTTACCTTTTCACGTAACGGAGCTGCGACTACGTAGCGTCGCATGATCTGCCGACGGTGAGTAATGAATTGGATAGAGTATTTGTGTGGTTCGTTTTGTCTTGTGACCTCATTGTACTCAGAATGAATCACGGATGCACAGCAGACTGTATAAAGTAACAAACTGCGAGTCTGCAAGACAGCAAAGAAAATTCTTGCAAAACGGAAATGGTTAATCCTTTGACCGCTGCACGCTGTGCCGTACAAGGAGATTATGACACGACAAGCATTCAAATAAAAATACATAATTCCATAAATTCTAAATAAAGTGGCGTGTGATAGAGGACGAAATATAGAATCTGCGTCGTGGTGTGGATATCCCAAAGGAAGAGTACAGTTGGAGAGAGACATGTAGAGATAACTTACGGCATTAGGAAAGAAGAACTGTTAGCATTATAGTGGACGGTGTGAGCGAAAAACAGTGATAAAGAAAAATTCATTGTGTTCAAGATATGTACTGGGGTCAGTCAGAAAGAAGCTTACATGGAGTATAATTTTGTCGCTGTGTGATAATTATCATCTTGTTTCATAGCGCTGTATCCAAATCTTGGTAGCCACAAATTTAGAGGTGTTTTCGTTGTTGAAGTAAGAAATTTGACATACTCGTAACACTCTAGGTAAATGACCAACTTGATGCACAATTACGTTATATAATACGTTTATTATTATGTAACGTAATTGTGCATCAAGTTGGTCATTTACCCAGAGTCATACCAGAATGCACGGTCGGCAAAACATAAAAAATAATCTTAACATTTACGGAACGTGCAGTTCACAATTTCACTTCGCATAAGTATGTGCCGATATTCATTACCATCTCTCCTAAATGAAACTGTGCCAGCTGGCACTACATTAACGAACGATCTGCCCCATCAGAACTCATACCTGAAGTCTGGAGTCCCTTTTAGACGTACGGTAGGGTTCGGCGCAAGACAGACCGTCCCTTACACAGTACAACACAACAGACGAAACGGGGGGTAGATACCCATGCTCCGATTTGGTATTCCAACACGAGTACTTACATTTACATGTCGGTTATTATTTTGATGACAGCATACAATAATACTACTGCTATTATTAGTGTGACAGTTCGCTTTCTGACAATATCAGAATCGCTACAACCTAAATTTGCCGTCAGATACACCATTGCGGAAAATTTAGTTTGTAGCGATTTCGTATTTTGGGAAAGCAAACTATCACATTCAGATTTTATATTTATTTTTTGATTTCGTATTCTAGTGTGACCATATTTACGTAAATCCTATGTCTGTTGTGTTTGCGTTTGTTTCGTATGTGTTGGTTCGACTCTCCTTTTATTATTTGTGTTTTGTTTCTTTTATTTGCCTCTTGGCTCAGCACGTTGATGAACGGTTGAATTATTATTATTATTATTTTATAGTAACTGTTGAGCTGCTTCACGCTGAAGAGAATCTATTTTGAATTTCGACTCTTTGTCGCTAACCAAAAAATTCTTCAGTGGATGTTTCATAGTTTAATTGGAACCTCGTTTTACGTTGCTAATAAAAATTTTATAAGCTGATGTCGATTTGAGTTTTTTTGTGAAGAGTTTGTTTTTATCTGTATTGTTAATCAAAAAAAAAAGCAGTCATTCGATAGGTCAGTTGAAATACACAGCCTAGACGAGCAAGTGCCCAGTTTCGACTCGAGTGGCAAGGCGTAGTGGTAGCTCGGGAGAGCAAGTGTAGTACACTCTGAGACATGAACCCAGTGTCTTATTGTAAGCAGTGCGCGTTATCTAGGTTACTCCTCCTTGCCCCCTTACATTGACAAGTTGTCACTCACCGTTATTTGCTCGCCTTCTGACCAGTGATTTTTAACGCTGTCATTCAGTTATTAACGACGTGTTAATCGCTTTGCCACACAAAGAAGGTACCGTCCATTTTCACGTTACGTGCAAATATTGGTTGTCCTATTTGTGCAGGATGCTCTTCTATCTGGGTTGTTGCTACCTGAACTTCCTGTTTCCTTGAGAGAAGCTGGACATTTCCTTCTTATATTGTTGCGTTTTGTGAAATTTGTCCTTTAAACTGATTTTATGTGTCTTAACACATGTTTCTGTTGTTTCAGAAAGCCCTTCCTGCAGTCTTGGAGGCTTCACTGTCACACGTGGTTTCCTTACGGTACGTTATCAACTACATATTACGTATTAACGCACTAGCGATGTGTTCGAGTCCTAACGGTTGTACCGCCTTAGCGGGTTATCTCATGTGTGACGTGTTTGACCTGTACTGCAGAGCTGGAACGCCTTTCAGAAACCGGCTTACATTATCGTGATTTCCTGAAAAGTGATTAAAGTTGAACGCCCACCGAGCCACTGCCGCTTCTTTCCGCATGGTTTGCGATTTTATTTGACAAATATTAATTGGCGTTGAGTGTGTCTTGTAGATTAAACCCTACATTATTTAAGGATGTTTTAATTACAAGGGTTACATGTCTTTAAATGTCGAATGAAATGTTCTTGCATAGTTCGTAGATGAGGATTTAAAGGGGCCTCAGGTGTTCACAATTGTTGTGAGTACGAGAAATGGTGCTCTCGAAGTCCCGAGCTACCCAATGCCTAGGGGTATAGCTGGGCCACCCTGTCTCCGGGGGTCATAAATACAGAGGGTTAGGGGGTTGGGCGAAGGGCTGAAAACCTCTCCCAGTAAAACTTCACATGTCTCGAAGCCTGAAGAATAGAAGGCTACAGCCTGATATTAGGGTGTTGCGTCGTAGAACAATAATGATAATAATAATAATAAGACGAAGAGGAAGAGGAAGAAGAAGAAGATGGAGGAGGAAGAGAAGAAGAAGAAGAAGAAGAAGAAGAAGAAAAAGAAAAACGTGATGATGATTTGAAGGAAAGTGTAGTAACCTGGCTACTATCGCAGCGTTCGCCAGGGGAGACTGAGAGCCACTAAGAAATACTATCGGTGGGGTAAGAAATGTTTATAATTGCTTGCCGACCTCGAAAAAGACGTGGCCGAGAGCTGTTGGCCATTAATATGCTGGGAAAATCCGAATGGCCGCTCAGTGAACCTGACTTTATTTGCTGTTTGTTGTATTTAACGGCTGTTTGAGGGGTTCACGGTATATAACGTCGAATAGTAGAGAAGGACATGGAAGGAATCGGTCGTGCTGTAACAGAATTTCGTGGTTGAGGAAACGACGACAACCCTCTGTCAGGATATCCGTTCTCTGGGCAGACACTTGATCCTGGGACCTCCCAAATAACAAGTAGGACTGCTCTTCATTTTACCGTGACGTTCACTCTGGGCCGAAATTCGGTGTCCAAGCATTCCGAATGGTGTTAACCACTACACAGTTCACTTTTATGTTAGTCTTATTAGAATGTTTAAGCGTTATTTATGCTCGTTAGAACTATTATATGCCAGACTATACAGTGACGAGCTACAGACGAACGACCGTCACTTTTATCTGTTTTACCGCTATGGCTGATATGGCGCTGAGGCTCATTCAGTTGCATTGACCGCCATGGCATGAACTGACCACTAACCTGTGGCTGCGCATGCGTGCTTGCCTTCATGACGTATTAACCGAGGACAAGGATGAGTTGACGTAATTCCTACAAGCATTCGACTGAACCAACGATCTAAAAAATGCGAGATTTGAGGTTCTATCAGCCGTGTTGCTGAAGACTCAGGTTTTCCGGGTTGTTAAGCTGTGTCTTTGGGTAAATAGTTCCCGACATTTCGAAGGTCCTGAGTCCTTCTTCGTCGTCAAGCAGTCCAGGAATTCTGTCTACCAACGACACAGTGTGACATATCAAAAGACTTAAATCTGTTATCTCAAAAAAATACTTTTGAGGAATGATTATCGGTTGTTGGTATGTGAATATTGAATTTTGGTCACATCCGTTCATAAATTGTTGGCTCATTTAGTTAAGCACACAGCTGTCCGGAAAATGCATGCAGTCTAGTGAATGGCTGAGAAAACATAGTGAGTGGCTTTCAAATCGTTGGCATCATAGGCGTAACTTGGCTAATAACATTGGGGCGGGGGGGGGGGGGGGGTTGGGGGAAAATCCCACAGGGGGATAAGGACCGGAAAGGGGGGGGGAGGGGGGGGGCGGTTTGGAGCAAAATCGTCCATGGGTGTTAAGAACTGAACGATGCAGTGAAGTTAGAAAGAGGAGGACGATTGGTTTGAACCAGACCATAATAGACATACACCTTTTTCCCCCACTGTCACTTAATTTTTTTTTATTTGCCACTGTTCATCTCAGTAGCCAAAAAACTATTCGTAGGTAGAAAAAATATTGGTTGGGGGGCATTTACCCCCCCCCCCCAATGTTACGCTTATGGTCTGTATTGCATACATATTGTACTGAGTTTATTATATCCACACACGGTTAGCAGTACAAAATGTTTCATCTCCTCTTCTAATTACTAGGTGTTTCTCACTGTTGTTTGGTTAATGAAGTCAGGGAAGCAACATGGGCTGACAATAATAGGGAGAGAGGGTTGAGAAATAACCGACAGCGAATGAAGGTGTATGTTGTACTTCCTAACTGGGGCTGTCCTTGTTACAATCAACTAACTCTCTCTCTCTTTTCGTTCTTATTGTGAGAAATGTAATTACGCTTAATCTTTTTGGTCTGTGGATGTTGCTTACTAGACCAAATAGTGGTTAAGGTTAGATTATTTCAATTTTTTTATGTGTGCCACTGTTGAGTCCCCGGGTTGGAAAGGTCGGAGAGTGTTCCAGAGTCATTGTTAGTGGCGTGTGAAGTGGGCCATGACCAACTCTCAGACTGACTGAGAGGGCAGTTACACTTAGTACTGGTATCCATGTATACACATCAAGACTGTCTGATTAAGACTATTCTTTTGGACTTTGTCCACCGTCCCACTTTTTGAGGCCACTATATTTCATAAATCAGGTGCACACAAAATCTTACTTTGCTTTTCCTCTACGTGAAGCCGCTCTAAACCCATACTTATTAGGCGCGTTCGCAAAGTTGCGAAAAGCGACTATTAGCTTCGTCATGTCTGTGCGTCTGTCTGTCCTTCTGTCCGCATATAACTCGATTCCCACTGGATGGATTTTCATGGAATTTGATACTTGTATATTTTTCGAAAAACTGTCGAAGTTCGAGTTCCATTAATGTCGGAGAAGAATAACGGTTACTTAACACGAAGACCACTAGACATACTTGATCATATCTCGCTCAGTTCTTCTTAGAGTGAGAAATGCTTCAGAAGAAATCTGTAGGGGAACTCAAAACACACATTGTATATTTACTAACTTTTTTTTCCCGGAAATCGAGCCGTTTATGAGAAAATGTGGAAAAATACTGTAAGGCGGGGCAGGCCACAGATGACAATATGCGAATGCGCTTTGCACGCTGAATAACCAAGGCTACAGAAACACACGCAGAATATGTAATACTTAATGATCTTCCACTGCAACAGTGGTTGGAAGAACGCCCCTCAATGTTACGTTATAAGTACATTGCCTTTCTGTAGTTCACTTGAATTAGGAAGTGGGGCCAATTTTCGAAACGTGGTGGTTGTAAGAAATTGGTGCAAGGCACAGAGTGATCAGTGTGTCATATCACTGTCAGAAGCTTTAAACATATCGAGACACTCGATGTAGTGTTAACAAGCGAGGCCTCTCCGTATGTACTGATATATCCTTTTCCACCTGAATTATTTTATTCTTGTTTTGCAGAACACCAGAAATGTTACTGTCAAAGTGTGGTCAAAATGCACTTCAGGAATTATGTGATATAAATGATTATTAAGGAATATATTACGAGCTTAAAACTCAATATATTGCAGTTGTTCCATACCGACATGGATCTCATTTCAAAAGGCCTATTCTAATTTTGTTAAATTTTGACGGGTTTAGGGGGGCACGAAGTGTGTTCTTGATTGTAAATTTTCATTGGGGAAGGCCTCAAGCGATCTCCAGGTCTCCTGAGGGATGACCCATCTTGTGCAGATCTCGTGATCGCAGGGATATACAACCTGCCGAGGCCCGGCAGCGGGGTCACGGCACTTGAAGTAGCCTGACAAAATACGTATATGCCCTGGGTTCGGAAGTTAATGACAGCAGCTACAGAAGCAATTGCGAATGTGGAGCCTTGTGTATCTGGAGAATGTAATAGTGGCAGGTAGTCAACAGTGACTGCGTTTATTGCATCAGAACAGGTATTCTGCAGTTTGTATATGGCATGGTCCAAAGTCTGCAACGAACCACGTGATGGTATAATATCTCCTCGGTTCGCACTCAGTACTTTATATCTACGACTTTTAAGTTCAGCCTGCTAACTATATGATCGTCATTTGCCTTTTTCCAGAAGGGATATACAGACTGCTTTTTCAGTAATTTAGGAGTTTGTATTAACGGTGAATCGGCAGTGCAGGAGAGGACACACCCGCTGCCCGTTTCAGGCAGCTGTCAGGAATCTGCCTGGAGGGACAGCGATTGCATGAACCTACGAAAGTCGTAATTCTAGGTAATTAATTTCCCGACATAAGTTCTAATCTTATGACATTCAAAAAGGAATAGATTATTCTGCATCAGTATTACTGTTACCACCTCCACCACCACCACCACCTCCATCATCGTAGCCACAGTAGAGCTATTACGCAGGTATTTGACATGCAGGACTTGACGTTTCTGATCGGCAGAGCACATATTTTATGGGCATAAAAAGCGTGAGTTGCAAGTTATTTCATAAAATCTGTCCATAGGGATACGTCCCTGATATGTGGGTCTCTGTCTTCATGGCATGGCGCGTCCTGAAGTTGCGGATGGAGGAACTGCCTCCAATATGGAGGTTAGCTGCGAATATATTGAATAAGTAGTCGCAGACGACGACAAGGGATGGTCCTCAAGCTTCGGGATTGAGCGAGGTGCCAGCTCTTCACCTTAAAAACTGGCGTTGTTACGAAACGGATACATGTGCCGCGGCCTGGACTGATCCTTTGTTATAACATAAGCAATGGAAAAGGGACATGAGATTTGGTGCGTGGAATGTAAGGAGCCTGTATACAACAGTAGCCAGGGGATTAACAAAATATAAATTACACTTAGTGGCTGTACAGTTTGTTAGTGGCGGTACGCGGTGGCGCAGTTGGTTGAGGCACTGCGCTACAATCCGGAAGGTCGCGGGTTCGATTCCCGATGGTGTCATTGGAATTTTTCATTGACATAATCCTTCCGGCCACACTGTGGCCCTGGATTTGACTCAGCCTCTAACATAAATGGGCACCAGGAATATTTCTTGGAGGTAAAGGCGGTCGGTGCGTAGGGCTGACAACCTTACCACCTTCATGTGCCGATTGTCTTGAAATCTGGGAGCCTCATCCTCCTGGAACCTTCAGGGCCTGTCCAGGCCTGTCATGGAATGGCTTTACCTTACAGTTTGTTAGTGATAGGATGTCGTATATAGTTCTGAGAGGTCGCTGATGTAATATCATTGTTTTGAATGTGCATGCACCAAGTGAGGAGAAAAATGATGATTCAAAAGACAATATGAGGGGTTTTCGATCATTTTCCTCAGTGCTATACGAAAATTCTGTTAGGAGACTTTAATGAAATACTGGGGAGAGAGGATATTTTCAAACTGAGAATTGAGACTGAGAGTCTACATCAGGATAGTAATGGTAATGGTGTTAGAATAGTAAATTTGCCACATCAAAAAATCTAGTTGTTAAGAGCACTGTGTTCCCGTACCGAAATATTCACAAGTACACCTAGACCTCTCCTGATGGGAAGACTCATGGTTAGATTGATCACATATCGATAGACAGGAGATGGCATTCGAGTATATTCGATGTACGATCATTCAGGGGAGTTGACTGTGATACTGATCACTGTCTGATGGTTGCAAAGCTAAGAAAGATTGACAGTAAGTAAACAAACAACGCGGAAGTTTGATATGGAAAGATTTAATCTCAAGAAACTAAGCGAGCTGGATGTTAGGAAAGAGTATCAGATTAAGATTTCGAACAGGATTACAGCTTTGGAGAACTTCAGTGGTAGCGAGGACATAAATTTGGCTGGGGTAAACATTAAAGAGCATGTCAGAGCCTTAACTAAAGAAAATCTAGGTCTGTATGAATTGAAGCAGCATAAACCATGGTTTGATGAAGAATGTTCACGATTTTTAGATCAAAGGAAGCAGGCTAAAATTCACTGGTTACAAGATCCAAACCACAGCAATGTAGATAATCTAAACAATGTAAGCTGTGAAGCTAGTATACTTTTCAGGTAGAAAATGGACGAATATCTGTAAACTAAACTCGATGAACTTGAAACTAACAGTAAGATCAAAATATCAGAGACTGGTATAGGGTCATCAGTGACTTTAAGAAGGGTTGCGAGCCTGGAACTACTAGAGTAAAGGAAGAAAAGGTGATTTGGTTACAGACTCCATAGTATTTTGACTAGGTGGAGGAACCATTTCTCTCAGCTATTGAATGTACATGGGGTTAATGATATTAGGCAGACAAAAGTACAATCAGCAGAACGACTACTGCCTGAGCCGAGCGCCTTTGAGGTTGAGATGGCTATTGAAAAGTTAAGGTACAAATTGATCAAATCCCAGCAGAATTGATTAAAGCAGGGGGTAGAACAATTCGCTCTAAGATACATAAACTAATTATATCTATTCGGAATAAGGAGCAATTGCCTAAGGAGTAGAAGGAGTCTATCAATGTATCAATCTATAAGAAGGGTGATACAAAAGATTGTAGTAATTGTACAGGCATATCACTTTTGTCAACTACTTCCAAGATTTTATCTAACATCCTGCTGTCAAGGCTAACTGCACATGCAGTGGAAATTATGAGGAGCCATCAATGTGGATTGCAACGCAACAGGTCAACTACTGATCATGTATTCTGCATTCGTCAAATACTTGAGAAAAAATGAGAATACAATGCCAATGATTCGCTAAGCAGGGAGGTCTTGTATTATTTTCTCATTGAGTTTGGTATCCCCATTAAATTGGTAAGGCTCATAAAAGCGTGTCTGAATGAAACATATAGCATATTCCGTTATGCAAACATTTGTGTGACATTTTTGTAATAAGAATGGTTTGAAACAAGTGGGCGCTTTATCGCCATTGCTTTTCAGCTGTGCTTTAGAGTACGCCTTTAGGAGAGTTCAGGATAAACCAGGATGGTTTGAAATTAAATGATACACATCAGCTTCTAGTTCATGCTGATGGTGTTAATATATTGAGTGGAAGCGTACGTACTATGAAGAAAAACACAGAATCTTTAGTAGTTGCTAGTACGTAGATTGGACTAGAAGTAATTGCTGTGAAAACTAAGTAAACAGTCATGTCTCGAGATCAGAATGCAGTAAGAAGTCACAATATAAAGATTGATGATAGTTCCTTTGAAAAGGTGGAAGAGTTCAAATATATTGGGGAACAACTTTAACGTATAAAAAATTCAGAAAAAAATTAAGAGGAGATTGAAGTCAGTTAATGCTTGCTATCATTCGGTGCAGAGTCTTTTGTCTTCCAGGTTGCTATCCAAAAATTTAAAGGTTAAGGTACAATACTATAGAACTATAATTTTGCCTTTTGTTGTGTATGGTTGTGAAACTTGGTCGCTCACATTGAGGGAAAACGTAGGCTGAGGGTGTTTGAGAATAGGGTGCTGAGGAGAATAATTGGGACTAAGAGGGACGAGGTAACAAGTGAGTGGAGAAGGCTACATAACGAGGAGCTTAATGATCTGTACTCCTCACCATATATTACTCGGGTGATCAAATGAGAAGAATGATATGGGTGGGATATGTAGCACGAGGTTTGTATAGGGTTTTGGTTGGGATACCTGAGACCACTTGTAAGACCAGGCGTAGGTGGGAGGATGATATTAAGATTGATCTTCAGGATGTAGGATGTGGGGGCATGGACTGGATTGATCGCCTCATGATAGGTAGGCCTACAGGTGGCGGGCTGTGTAAACTCGGTAATGAACCTTCGGTTTCCATAAAATGCGGTAATTTCTTGACTGGCTGAGAATCGGTTAGCTTCTCAAGAAGGACTCTGCTGCATGGAGTAAGTAAGTAAGTAAGGAATAATGTACGGTGCACGTGGGAAGGAACAAAAACACGTGTAGGGTTTTGGTTGGAAAAACCTAAAGGAAAGTTTAAAATTAAAATTGCGTCGTTTGTGAGATTTGCAGTTGTTCCGTCTTCACACGAAGCACAGAAAGGCGGTGGGTTGTGATACCTGTTATGTATGTCCGTTGTGTAGAGTCATTTTTCATCTTTACAGAAATTTGCTTTTGTAAACGTACCCATTGGGTGATACCAAAACAAAACGCCCGAGGATTTCTAGGCCTACAGTTGTACAGTGGTACTACACCACTGAAGAATTATTTTAGAATTAGGATTAATGTGTAATGATGTCCGTGCGAAGATTTTCTTTATTTTTAGATTTCGTTACACTAGCTGTTGAACGACTGGTTTGAAGATTGATATGGGATCATCATCAGTATACCTGCATATTGTATGTCGAATATTTGTTATAAATTGACGAGTGGGAGAGTCGGCTATAGAGTACATTTACAATGTATATTAGATGTAATATAGTAAAGGATGAGAAAGGCGACTTGGTTGCAGACTCCCACGGTATTGTGGCTAGGTGGAGGAAATATTTCTCCCAGCTATTCAACGTGCATGGGGTTAAGGATGTTGGGCA
>Ga0131853_10020840_pt1 | contig 11901 bp, 11 predicted proteins | sample TergutLab28metaG_FD_92764 | JGI IMG/M metagenome (GOLD analysis project Ga0131853, IMG submission 92764) | Labiotermes labralis P1 segment gut microbial communities from Petit-Saut dam, French Guiana - Lab288 P1 (version 2) (version 2) | ecosystem: Host-associated > Arthropoda: Insects >...
AAGGCGCATCCGGTTTTTATCTGTTCGGTCAGGGGATTTTTCGTCGCATAGTTTCTTTCAAGCCGCCACAGCATATTGTCGAGGTGCAGCGTGAAGTACAGCATCAGCTCGGCGTTCCCGAAATCCATAAAGCCCGGCACGTCCAGTTCGCTCTTTACAAGCTCGACAATCCGCAGCGTTTCGGCGTCGACGGTTTCCCCGATGTTTTCCAGCGTCAGCGTGCTGTAGTCCACTTTCGTCAGGCGACTGAAAAGCAGAAGCAAAAGCTCGTCGGTTTCCGGTCGATTGAATTTAACATCGTAAAGCGCTTCCAGCCTTTCGATGATTGCCCGCGCCATCTCTTGCTCTCCGTTTCCAAAGCGATACGCTTTTTTCGGCGGAGGTACCGGATGGTTGCCTTTAATTCGGTCGATGCTGATGAACAGATCAAGCACGAGATTCATCAGCGAATATTCGTTGATAAAATATCTGCGCTCGTTGCATATTTGCGAAAGCGTTTCCTTCAGGTGCGCCGCGTCATAGTCGGGAAAAGCCCTGGCTATGGCGGACATGCTAAGGATATTGTCATTGAATTCGGCAAGCATGATCTCGGCAAGCATTCTTCTTTTGCCCGGCTCGCTGCCGGAGATGACGAACTTTCCGCCACGCTGCCCGACGGACAGGTCAAATTCGCCCAGCTTCCGCCGCATAACGGGAATGTCCTTTCTGAGAGTCGAGTCCCCGACAAAAAGCTCGTCCTGAAAATCCTCTATGCTGAACGGCCTGTTTTCGCTTCCCAAAATTCGGCGGATCATGTAAAGCGCGCGCTTTTCGGAGCTGTCCGGCAGCGGGGCTACGGCCGCCTCGATTTCACGAAACCGCGAAGCGTCCAGCGTGTATCCCTTCTCCGACGACTTTACGAGTTCCGGATATTCACGGACTATCTCGCCGACATAGCTAACGACGCTTCTTACGGAAACTCCAATCCGCGCGGCAATTTCCCTGGCGGTAACCGCCGAGCCGTCGGATGGAAGTTTCCTTAACAAATTCAGGTGTTTGCCAAGTAACGGAATATCCCCTCCCCCGGCTTCAGTCCAGTACTTCGCCGTTCGACTCTGTTACGCGTCTGTACCAATGGTAGCTGTCTTTAAGCCGACGTTTGCCGGTTCCTTTGCCGTGATCGTCTATGTCCACGTGGATGAAGCCGTAGCGTTTGCTCATCTCGCAGGAGGAGCAGGACACGATGTCGATAGGCCCCCAAGGATAGTAGCCGAATACGTCAACGCCGTCGATGATTGCCTCCCGCAACTGTTCTATGTGGGCTTTAAGATATGCGATGCGGTAAGGATCGTGAATTGAGCCGTCTTCCTCCACGACATCGAACGCACCGATTCCGTTCTCGGAAACTGAAATCGGTTTTTGATAGCGATCCCAATAAAAATTCAACTTGGTACGAAGTCCCACCGGATCGATGCCCCAGCCCCATTCGCTCTGCTTGATTGATGGATTTCTCCGCCAGCCGTCATTGTCCTTAATACTTTCGCCGTCCGCCACCGCTGTGTAGTAATAGGAAAACGATAAATAGTCCAGCGTGTTGTCTCGGATCGTCTCCAAATCCCCAGCTTCCATTTTTATGTCAAAACCATTATCACGATAGTACCTGAGCATATAACTGGGATAACGCCCACGCAACAGGACATCGGGAACGACGTAGCTTTGACGCTGGCATCTGCGGTAGTTGGCAAGCACGTCTTCCGGAACCGTGCTTGCCGGATAGGACACGTCGTCGTAGATCATCATTCCAAGCCTGAAGTCGGGATTTATCTTCTTGCCGATGCGGTACGCTTCGGCACAGGCGACAAACTGATGATGCAACGCCTGGTATTTTGCCTCGGTCGGATTGCCAACCTTGTCCATCGGAATCGCCAAATTGTTGAACGCCTCGAAAGTGATGAGATTCATCTGGCAAAGCAGAATCCAGTCCCGCACTTTGTCCTTGTACCGTTCCATAACGGTTTTTGCAAATTTCAGGTAAAACCCTATCATCTCTCTGGAATGCCATCCACGATATTTGACCGACAAATTCACCGGCGACTCGTAGTGCGAAATTGTTATCAGCGGAATCATTCCATTTTTGAGAATCTCGTCAATAAGATTGTCGTAAAATTTCAACCCTTCCTCGTTGGGAGTTTCCTCCTCGCCTGAGGGAAAGATTCTCGTCCATGCGATGGACGTTCTGAACGAATTCATTCCGGTTCCTGCTAACAGCTTGAGGTCGTCCTTGTAAGTGTGGTAAAAATCGATGCCGTGCCGTTTCGGGAACACGAGGTCGGTATCGTTCAGCAAAGCCTGAATGTCGGCGGAGGTAAGCTCGGGATTGTAGCGTTTGTTCAGCGGAAGGTTTTCCTGAAGGTAGGTTATGTCGGCTATGGAAATTCCCTTGCCACCTTCGCGCCACGCGCCTTCCGCCTGGTTTGCGGCGATTGCCCCGCCCCAGAGAAAGTCTTTCGGAAATCCGCTCGGCACGCTTTTCGTTTCCATATCAGCCTCTTTTTTCCAGAGCCGCCAGTCTGGTTTCGTAGTTTTTGCAAATCTCCAGCATTTGGCGGCAGATGTTCATCTCGCTGTTGACGGACATCAGCGTGTCCTGGGCGTGTATGAACAGAAGCGGATGCTGGTGGAGAACGCCGTCAACCTCGTCCTGTATGATGTCGGTCTGCAAACCGTGAGCTTTGGCCAGCAGCCGCTTCGCCTCGGCGAGCAGGGGTTCGCACCGCATGAAATCCCCCTCGGCGATGGCCGCAAAGCACTTGGCGATTTCAAGACGCGCGTCTCCCGCATTCATTATAATGCCCATCGCGGCATCGACCATCCCCTGATCCAATCCCTGATTCTCCTCGCCCATCGTTCGTCCCCTTTCAGTTCGCGGCGGCTTTCTTCGCCGCCTTTTCCGCCTCCGCAGCAACCTGCTGTCTGTCGTACAGCTTGAAGAACGGATAATAGATGAGGAAATTCACCGCAAGCAGTATTGCCACAAGGACAAGTCCGCCAAGGCTTCGGCTTACAATCCACGTCGAGGCCGGAAACGGGAAATACCAAAAAGCAAATACTCCGCTCGGGATATTCGCAAGCCCGCCCTTCAGCCACAAAAACGTGATAACGGGAGCGACAATGCCGTGAATCCACATCGGGATCATCAGGATCGGATTCCATACAACGGTACCGAAGACAATCGGCTCGTTGATGTTAAGAATACTTGGAAAAATGGATGCCTTGCCAATGGCTTTTAAGCGTCTGGATTTTGCAAGAAATACCAGCATGAGACATAAAAGCATGGTTCCTCCCGCTCCGCCGATGGCTATCCATCCGCTGTATATAACCTCGGATGTCATAATCTTTGTAGGGGAAAGTCCCGCCGCAATGTTGGCCGCATTTTCCGTTATGTTGGCGAGCATGATCGGACCTGTTAAGGAATATATCATCCATGTGCTTATTCCCATCGTGTAGAGAAAGCACATAAGGAAATACAGGAGCGTGAAGCCGACGATGCTTTCCGAGAAAAACGTGAGCGGGGAAAGCGCGGCGTTGATCAGCGAGTATATGTCCAAAGACAGAATCTCGATGAGAAACCATGCGACTCCAATGCACAGGGTAACGGGAATCATGTTGTCAAACCATGCCCTGACAAATTCGGGAATTGAGGAATCTTCTTTGAAGAACGAAAATTTCCCGAAAAGGCCGACAACGGTTCCCGAAAAAATACCGACAATGATGGCAACAAAAATGCCGCCGGCACCGAGGCTTTCAAAAGCAAACTTTTCTGGCTCGTGAAGATAGGAACTCATAAGGTACATTCCGGCGGCGGCCATTCCCGCGACAAGGCGCAGGTGGTGAAGTTTTCTGCGTTCCATGTAGTTGAAAGGTATAAGGAAAGCCACAAACAAACCGACGATGCCGAATGAGTAGCTTACCATAGTCCACAGGTTCGGAATGGCCGGGAAGAAATCCTGCAGGATCGCCAGCATAGTTACAAGCGATCCTACGAAAATCATCGGCAGTATCTGCATCATTGAATCTTTGAGCGTCTGCACCCAAATGTTGTTGTTTATTTTGTTCATATTCGGGGCAAGGCTGACTTCCAGCCAGTTGATGATTGCCTGCATTTATTCCTCCTTTCCAAGACAGTCGAGCAGATTGTCAAGAGCTTCATCCCCGTCCAGGGTTGAGTAATAGCTTTTGTCCATCAACAAAATCTTCGGCCCGTCCGCGCCGATCCTGTTTTTCAGTTCGTCGACAAGGTAGGCAAGGTGCGGCCCTATCATCACGCAGTCAACTTCCGGTGCGTAGGTTTCGATTTCCGACTCGCTTCGCGCCTTTGCGTCAAGTTCGACGCCCCGATTTTTTGCGGCCTTTCGCAGATTTGCCGCCATAAATCCCGAGGACGCTCCAGCTCCGCACGTCAGCAAAACGCTTATTTTATTCATGACATTTTCTCCTTTGACCGTATCAGCCACATCGGCAATTTAGGGAATCATAGCCCGGGAATTTTGGGGAGTCAAAGGAATTGTTTGCGTAATGGATGTGAAAATATTTGTCAAAAAACCTGGACTGCCCAGTCTGCGGCAAGGGGAATTACCGGTTGAAGGATTAGTCGGCTGGGTACATCCAGGTAAGCTCGTGCTTGTTGTGCCAAAGATGGACCAGGCTGCTTCCCGGAATGCCGGCCAGGAGCTTCGGGGTTTCGAAGTCCAGGCTTTCCGGTCCGCTGCCCTGCATCTTTACCGTGCAGACGAACCGGCGGCACAGGCCGGATTCCAGCCACTTCAGTATCCACCGGTATAGCTTGGGCGGGTAGCAGGCCACGTCGCAGAACAGCCAGTCCAGCCGGCCGACTTCCTCCGGCAACAGCGAAAAGGCATCCCTGCGAGCGAATGTTACTTCCGGTAGGCCGGCGATTGCCGGGTCCAGCGGGGAACGGTCCACGGACAGGACCTTTGCGCCCAGGCCGGCCAATGCCCATGTCCAGCCGCCGGGGCTGGATCCGGCATCCAGACAGCTTTCCCCGGCCTTCGGCCACTGTCCCAGTCTGACCAGTGCCTCCCAAAGCTTGAGGTAGGCGCGGCTCGGCGGTCCTTCCCTGTCCTGCACGAACTCGACGACTCCGGCCGGAAACGGACTCGAGCAGGCGGGACTTGCCACCAGCGTATGTTCGTCCAAAAGTGTCCAGGCACCCATCGGCGAAGTGCCGGGCAGCCAGGGAAAAGGCCGCGGCTTGCCCCCGATCGGCGGTAGTTTCGAGGCGATCAGCGTTCCCCGCCTGAAGCAGCCGTCCAAAACGGCCGCCCAGTTTCGCTGAATCCCCCGCAAGGCCGTTGCCGCATCGCCTATGGAGCCAAACTCCAACCGAAAAGGCCGCAGCCAGGAGTTCAGATGCCAGAAAACCGGCTCCGGGCCCGGCTCCGGCACGTAGAGCAGCCTTCCCATGGCGGAAAACCCGACCCCGGCCCTCCGCAGTTCGGCCTGGAGATGACTTTCAAATCCCGGAACGCATTGGTAAACTTTCCCCGGAAGCGAAACTTGGACCATGAGTGATTGTACTTGGTCGGAGGGAAAAAATCAGGGAAACGCATCTTTCTTCATCAATATCGGGTTCCCGCGCCTTGTATATCATATCAAGCAAATGATTACCACAAAGTTTTTCCCTGCCGAAAAGTTCCGCGCCTTGCTCGCGATTCACTGACGAAGGAACTAATCTTTGCTAAGATCGATTATGGCGGAAAATACGTTGGCCTTGGGGGAGTTCGGCTTCCAGTGGCACATTACCTGGCGTTGCGGGGCCAAGTGCAAACATTGCTACCAGTCGGATTGGGGAAACATCGCCGATCCGGAATTGGACGGGCTCAAGGGGATTGCCGACCGAATAATGGAGGCGGTCCGGGGGCCGGTTACGATCAACATCACCGGGGGCGAGCCGCTGCTGTACCGATACAAGGAAAGCGATCCTGACAGCTACGGCCGCGGGGTTTTCCAACTGATGGCGTACCTCGGCGGCTTCGACAAGCTCGGCGAGCTGAACCTCATCACCAGCAGCAAGGGCCTTGACCGGAGGCTCGTCGAGGGGCTGAAGTCGCTGCCCAAGCTTTCCTACGTCAAGGTTTCCCTGGAATCAGAGGACGGGCCGATCAACGATGCGATCCGTGGCCGGGGACATCACCGCATGGTCATTGACAACATCGGGGAACTTGTCGGGGCCGGGCTTCGGGTGATCATCATGACCACGCTGGGCAAGCATAATTACCGTTCGGTCGAGGGCCTGTGTTCCCTGGCCGCCAAACTGGGAACCGCAGGCGTGATGTTCGAACGCTTCGTTCCACTCGGCCGCGGCGCGGAAGAAATGGCCGCCTCGGTGCTGGAAGCCGAGCAATGGCGCGAAGTGCTTTCCGCTATCGGCCGGGTCGCCGACGTTTCCGCCGACGATCTTCTGCCGTTCAAGGCCTTCTGGGTTGCCGACGGCGAAGTGATGGCCGCTCCCTGCTGCCTCGGCCGGGAATCCATGGCGCTCATGCCGGATGGCACCGTCTTCCCCTGTCGCCGAGTCCCGACCCCGGTCGGCAAACTCCCCGAGGACGGTATGGAACGCATCCTGGACATCCTCGAAGGCTATTCGGCAACCCCGCAGAAGTGCTTTGAGTTCGGGTTCTAGGCCGGCGGTTCCTTCGGGCTTTCCAGTTTTTTCTGTATAGCCAGGTATTCACCGACATCTTTGTCCTGAAAAGCGATGTGGGTGAGCACCCAATCCTTCAAAACACGCGCGAACTTATTGGGAACGAATGGAACACCGTTTTCGTACCCATGAAGGACACCGAGAATTTCCTTTATCAGCCGTTCATGTTCCTTCTTGTGCTCGGAGGCATGGGGATAGCCGGCCTTTTCAAGAATTTCCATCTCCGCATCGAAGTGGAAATGCACGTATTGAACCACGCCGCTCATTGCTTCCTTGAAGCCGGCCTGGATGCCGTCTCTGCCATGGAGGCAGGCACTGTACAGTTTGTTGATCAGGTTAACGAATTCCCTGTGCTGCGAATCGATGATGCCAATGCCGGTATCGTACCTGGCCGACCAGGTAATAAGCATCTCGCCCTGTACAGGCGAGGCTTTCTGGTCCTTATTCTTGGCTTTCATACTACAGGATACCACAAGCCGACCCAATCTGCCAGAGGCAAATTTGATACGGGGAGCGGTTCGACCCACGGACAGGCGAGTCGGCCTTCGCATCCTTGCTTGATGTAGTAGCATCTGCCTTGTTACAGTTGTCTCGGCACCTGGTTCGTCATACCGTTGTCCGGTGTGGTAAAAAAATATTCCATGTTGTAAGATGATGCAAACGGAGGGATACGCCTCCGGAATCCACCGGCAAACCGAAAGAGCAAGGCAGGACAAAAAGACAGGTGAAGGAAGAACCTCCGATATCCGAACGCTGGAACAACAAGGCCATCTTCAGCCTGCTTTGGCCCCTGATGATAGAACAGATGCTGATGGTCGCCATGGGGGCCGCCGACACGGTGATGGTGAGCCATGTCGGGGAGTTCGCCGTTTCCGGTGTCAACATCGTCGACAATATCAGCAATCTCCTCATCATCGCCTTTACCGCACTTTCCACCGGCGGCGGCATCGTGGTCAGCCAGTACATGGGCCGGCGGGATACGGCGAATTCCAGAGTCGCCGCCAAGCAGTTGGTCTACACGGCCCTTGCCGTCTCGCTTCTGGTTTCCCTAACCGCCGTAATTTTCCGCCGTCCGCTGATCACCCTTCTGTACGGCAGGATCGAGGACGACGTGATGGGAGCCGCGGCGATCTACTTCCTCCTTGCCGGCCTGTCGTACCCGTTCCTGTCGATGCACACCGCAGGTTCGGCCCTGTTCCGCGCCACCGGCAACAGCTTCGTCCCCATGCGCATCTCGATTTTTGTCAATATCCTTAAGGTGGGTCTGAACGTCTTCCTCATCTATTTCCTCAAACTGGGCGTCTTCGGTGCCGGCCTTTCCACCCTGATCAGCCGAATGACCGGAGCCCTGCTTTCCCTGTCCCTGCTGTACCGAAACCAGGAAAGCCCGGTCTCGCTTGCCGGTCTCCTGAACGTCCGCCTTGCCGTGCCGATGATACGGAACATCTGCAATATCGGCATTCCCAGTGCCCTGGAAGGTTCGATGTTCATGGTCGGCAGGATTCTTACCCAGCGGCTGTTCGTTCTTTTCGGGACCGCGGCAATGGCGGCCAATGCCGTTGCCAGCGTAATCAATTCGTTTTCGTTCGTTCCCGGAATCGCCTTCGGGGCAACGCTGACCATCGTGGTCGGGCAGTGCATCGGTGCCGGCGACTATGCCTTGGCCAAAAAGCAGGCTTCCAAGATCCTCAAGCTGGCCTTTTTCTTCATTTTCACCATCAGCGTCCTAACCTACATCTTCATGGACGCGCTGATCGGCATTTTCGGCCTCAGCCCGGAAGCCCACGAGTTCGCGAGGGCCTACCTTCGGGTCCACTGCATCTCGATGGCCTTCGGTTGGGTAATGAGCTTCGCCATGCCCAACGCCCTCCGCGCCGCGGGCGATGCCCGTTACGTGATGTACGTCGCCGTGCTGTCCATGTGGATCGCCCGGGTCAGCGCCGCCTACCTTTTCGTCTACGTTTTCGAGATCGGCCCGATAGGAGTATGGATTGCGATGGGCACGGATTTCGCCATCAGGGGGATTTTCTACTACACAAGGTGGCGAGGCGGGAAATGGCAGAACAAAAAAGTGATAACGGGGTGATCCAAGTAGCGTTCGGCAACCTGGATTCAGGAGGTCGATTCGATCTGCCGCAAGCAGATTTCCGGCTATTTTCCTAGCATTAATACAGTTCCGCTTGCTTATGTTGGAATTCTCCACAAAACCCACCTATAATGGAAGATATGGCAAGAACGAGAAGAACCCGAAAGAGCGGATTCCCCACCGTGGTGATTCTGGCGGCTTTGATTGCGGCCTGGTACCGCTTTGTGCCGGAACTGGCTGCCGAGCCTCCGGTACGGGCCGAACCGCAAACCGTATCGACGGATTTCGCCGAACCGGTGGCATACTCCGGGGACGGCCTCCTCGTGCATTACATCGACATCGGTCAGGGGGACGCAACCCTGGTGCAGGCTCCCGGTGGCAATATTCTCATCGACGGCGGGGATCGGCGGACGGTGACGGCCTTCGTCCGCTACCTGAAGGAAGCCGGTATTTCGCGCATAGCCTACGTCATCGCAACCCATCCCCATGCCGACCATATCTCCGGTCTTGTCAACGTCCTTGACGAGTTTGAGATCGGGGCGGTGATCATGCCCAGGGTGGCGCACACATCGGCAACCTTTGAGCGGATGATCTCGGCAATCGAGCGGCACGACATTCCGGTCGTGGAGCCAATTCCCGGAACCGTCCTCAATGTCGGCGATGTCCGGCTGACCATACTTTCCCCAAACGGCACGGACAGCAAAAACCTTAACAACCATTCGGTTTCGGTGATGATCGGCTACGGCGGAACCCGCTTCCTCTTTACCGGCGATTCCGAAAGCGAGGCCGAGGAAGCGATGCTGGCCGGCGGCCTGGACCTTTCCGCCCAGGTCCTGCATGTCGGGCACCATGGCAGCATCACCAGCACCACCCGGGATTTCCTCGACGCCGTTTCCCCCCAAATCGCCGTGGTCAGCGTGGGCGCCCACAATTCTTACGGCCATCCCAACAAGGAAGTGATCCAACGACTCGAAACCGCCGGAGTCACCGTCTACCGCACCGACGAAAACGGCACCGTTCTGATCTCCAGTGACGGCCGCTTGGTCAAGGTTCATTAATTTTAAGGAAGGGTTTGAGGATGAAGCTTGTTGTTGACAGGATTGAAGGTGATGTTACTCCGATTGCCGTTTGTTGCTGCCTGGAAATCGATGAGGATTTTGAAATAAGCCTGAGCGAGCTCCCGCCCGGAATCAAGGAAGGCGATGTCATCACCAGGGAAGGAAATACCTATACGTATGACGAAGCTTTAACCAAGAAACGCATGGCGGACATTACCGCACGGATGAACAGGCTCTTTGATAATAACCGGCCTCAAGTTCCGCAGTGTTAATCCCGTCAACACTTTTCGTCCAATCCAGTCCAGCCCGCATCCTGGCAAAAAAAATTGTCGGAGACGGGCCGGGCACGAATCAGCCTTTGTCGTTGATGTGGGCTCCCAGTTCCTTGTCCACCGAGCGAATATGCCGAACGATCCACTCTATGACCGAGCTGTTCAGGGCAATCGTGAAGCTGAGGGAAGGGCCGTTCTTGGCGTACTCCTCCTTAAGTTTGGCAAGGTTTCGGATGTACTCCTCGTGCTGGCCCCTGTGCCATTCATATTTGGGATAACCGCTGTTCCGCTGTAGTTGCTCCTCGTCCCGGAAGTGCTTCAGGACGTATTCCTCCAGAAAACCGATCAGCCGGTCGGTGTCCTCTTTCTTCGATGCCTCGCCACCTAAGGCCACGACATCGTTGATCCGCTTAATAAGTTCCTTGTGCTGCTCGTCGATATTCGGCACGCCGGTTTCAAGGTCGGCGGTAAACTCAAGTTTCATCCGTTTCCCCCTATGAATGTATTCGTTTCTGAAAAGCCAAGCCAGTTTTCATAGTACAGTTAACTCTAGGATGTTTTCCACCTACAGTCAAGAGATCGGAACCGGTTGGTCCATCATCCTGTGGATGATGGACTGTGGAGATTTGCGAAGCAAATCTCCGCGCCTTGGTTTACGGGAGAGAGTGGTTGGATGGTCCATCCTCCAAAGGAGGATGGACTCGTAGCAGAGCTCCTAAATCCAATCGGCCTGGCGCACGCTGCTCAGGCTGAAGCCTTCGCGCCTTTTCGGTCTGCGGCGCCTTAATTGGCGCTCTCGGCGTGGTGCCTTATTCATCCACGCACTGCGCGCGCTTTCGGTGGCCGCCTCATGATTCCCGAACCTAATTCGCCGTATACTGCAAGCATGGACTACGATTGCATTGTTGTCGGCGGGGGGCATGCGGGGATTGAGGCTTCGCTGGCGGTGGCCAGGCTGGGGTTTCGGGTTTTGCTGGTAACGCAGAACCCGGACTGCATCGGGGCGCTGTCCTGCAATCCGGCGGTCGGGGGGCTTGCCAAGGGGAACCTGGTGCGGGAAGTGGACGCCCTCGGGGGCGAGATGGCCCGAATCACCGACCTGTCGATGATCCAGTACCGGGTGCTGAACCGTTCCCGGGGGCCGGCGGTGCAGGCTCCCCGGGCGCAGGCCGACAAGCGGGCGTATCAGGCGATCGCGCGGGCGGTTCTTGAGGCGCAGGCCGGGCTGGAAATCTTTATGGACACGGTGCAGGACCTGCTGATCGGGGAATCGGCGAAGGGAACCGAGGTTTGCGGGGTGCTTACCGCCCGTGGTCACCGGATAAGCGCACGGACGGTAATTCTTGCCGCCGGAACCTTTATGGAAGGGAAGATCTTTATCGGGGAATATGAGGCTCCGGAAGGAAGGCTCGGCGAGCCGGCGGCTTTGGGGCTGGGAGCGGCGCTCAGGCGGCGGGGCTTTGCGGCCGGGAGGCTGAAGACCGGAACGCCGGCCCGGATCGCCGGGGATTCCATCGACTACGGCCGGCTGGAACGGCAGGAAGGCGAGGAGCCGGAACCGTTCTCGTTTTTCTCCGACGGAATCCCCGGCCGGCCGCAACTTCCCTGCTGGATAACCTACACCAACGAACGCACCCACGAGATTATCCGGGCCAACATCCACCGTTCGCCCATGTACGGGGGGAAGATCTCCGGAGTTGGGGCCAGGTACTGCCCTTCCATCGAGGACAAGGTGGTGCGGTTTCCGGAGCGGGAGCGGCATCACATCTTCATCGAGCCGGA
>Ga0131853_10020844_pt1 | contig 11899 bp, 4 predicted proteins | sample TergutLab28metaG_FD_92764 | JGI IMG/M metagenome (GOLD analysis project Ga0131853, IMG submission 92764) | Labiotermes labralis P1 segment gut microbial communities from Petit-Saut dam, French Guiana - Lab288 P1 (version 2) (version 2) | ecosystem: Host-associated > Arthropoda: Insects >...
TCCAGGGTCCATTAATGAAAATTGTCCGTATTGAAATTTTAAAGAATATCTGAAACAGTTTGGGGGACACGTGAAAAATTACGTTTATGGTCTTAAGTAAAGCAAGCTTCTGACATTAGTCAATAAAGCTACAAATCAAAACTGCCGATCTATGTTACTTACAGATGTCTCTCACATCGAATTTGACCAAGGCATAAACAACGGTTTACGATACAGGTCTCCTTGAAACGTTCATCTGTTACCTCAAGAAAAAAAAAGCGTTGTATCGATCAAAATTGATAAAAACATGAGAATATGACCGGTAGAGTTAAGCAAAGACCTCATACAGAATGTAATGAAGTTTGATTACAAGTTTACATCTTATTTACGAGAAAGTTCACATACGATCATGAGTGAAAGGTAAAGTAATCCCATTACAGGCCTGAACACGCCCTGAGGGTTCCAGGAGGCTGAAGCTCCCAGATTTCAAGACAATCAGCACATGAAGGTGGTAAGGTTGTCAGCCCTAAGCACCGGCCGCCTCTACCGCCCAGGAAATATTCCTGGTACTCATTTCTGTTATGGGCTGAGCCAACCCCAGGGCCATAGTGCGGCCGGAAGGATTATGTCAATGAAAAATTCCAATTACACCAACGGGAACTGCACCCGCAACCTTCCGACTTGTAGCGCAGTGCCTCAACAAACTGCGCCACCGCGTACCCCATGATCATGAGTAAACCAATCACTTATTAGAAAAACGGGTGATGAAAATTCAAATTCTGCTATACTGTCTACGACAAAGTGTGCACAACTACTGACCGTGTATTAAATTAAATGGGTCGTGTTAAAACATATTTCACAATGAGCTGACGTTTGTTACAGAGGAACTGCACACTTCTGAATGTCACTATTCACAACTGGCCATCAACCACGGTCCAAATTACTGTAAAACGCTTAAATTTCACCACTTGATACCTTACTGATACCCAGCCTGCCCGCTGTTCTGCTGTAACACAGCCGAGATAGAAACTTCAGCAGCTGACGGCCAACAGAAGGCTGTCTTTTATTACAGTATGCTCGGTTTATGTTACATAAGTGCAGGGAAATTATTTCAACTGGCAGGCCACGTTACCAGTTTAGGTAAGCTTTGAACGTCACACATATTTATCGACGTTAAATTATGTACCTTCAATTTATGTCTTCCACATTTAGATCTATACAGGAAAAGTTAATGGTACGTAAAAATGCCAGAGATAAAAGAGTTCAGGTTTTGTTTTCTTTAGCCTTAATTTAACTTTAGTATTAATCCAAGAAAGACATTTATAACGTACGTAAGTACACACAGAAAACATAAAGGCCTAACCACATATTCTTTCTTCAATCTTGTCGCGAGCTGCTCTGAAACCTGCAGGGCCAGGTAGTGCTGCCGGGCAAGGTTTTGCGGTTAGCTACCAGTCTGGATGCAATGACTCAGCCTAACAGCACGTGGGACATCAGTTCCTGATTCTAGTGGCTAGAACAATAAACACGGCAAGCGGAAGACGTTCATTATTCACACGACCACACATGAGTGAAAAGGAAAGGGCTGAATATTTTAAATTTTAAATTTTATTTGTTTTTGTGTGACCACCTGTTTGACGTCGATCGGCTTGGATAAAATAAGAAGGGGTGATTAGCTAGGCAGCGCAAGTTGTGGAGATGGCACCCTACACTAGAGAATCGGGGGGGATTGGGGAAAATCGTTTTTGGGTGTCAAAGAACAATTTTCGGGTGCAGAATTTTAATGTTCGAGTTGACCGTTCAAGAAATCACGTTAATAGACCTGGGAGAAAATTTGAAGAAACCGCCTTCTGTGATATGTAATGCCAAACGTTGCAGGACGTAAGCGAACAGGAAGGGCCGACAAAACCAGGTAACATGATGAGGAACGAGTTGAAAGACGTCCAACGAAGTCAATTTCTCGTCTCTTGTAATAGCTTGACACCAGTCCTGGGGCAGCACAAAGAACTCTGGGACAGGATTTGAAGATCCAGACTTGCTAAACATGAAGTGGTCATAACACAGACGTCGGACTGTCTCCAGACGTTCCTGTGCTGAATTCTGATATTTTGAACACATGGCTTAGAGACAGGGACATTTTGATTTGAACTGGATGTTAACAAACACAACAGCTGCAGGTGTGGGACATCAAATCTAACCCTTCACGCTGATTACATACTTTACACACAAAATTGTATAATTTTGTGTGTTTTCTGCCGAGAAAGCAAACCAAACTGTACTGGAGGCCCACTATTCCTGGTAGAGAACGTGAACTCTGAAAGTTATGGGGAACTTCTGGTTAAGAACTTCATTGCATTTGTGCAAGGAACGGCTTGTAAACGCGATGGAATGAGTTCAACCACTTGAGCCCTGTCACGTTTCTTAATACGGTTCTGGACATACAAAATATCCACTTCCAATAAGGAGTAATTTCGAACAGCTGACCTGGTTACTTTGGAGTGCAGAGGTCTTTGTTACCAACATTAATCAAAGTGATTATGTTTGCGGGACTGTCTTCAAATCCATGGCTACAATTCTCGTCGCCACAACTACAATATCAGTATCGAAGTTTTGAAAAGGAGCATGCTAAATTTCCTTGTGCGTATATACCATGGCTTCGAAATGGACGCCGGACATATGAAGCACGTCCTTCACGTAACTAACTGTGGTATTACTTTTTGTTATATAATGCTATATAACTATTTAAGCTATAAGCATCTGAAACAAAAAAAAAACAGTCCTTTCGTTAAGACCCCGTACATGGTACAGAATCGTTCACGAGAAGCTAGCAGTCCCTCCACTTTAACAATAAATTCCTCGCATTTCATGGAACAGAAAGGTTCAGTACAGTACTGACAACAGCCCACCACTCTTCCCGATCCTAATCAGTTTCATCCAGTCCACGGCTTCTCCGCGTATTTCTTTCAGAACAATTTACTATTATCGACTCGGTTACGTGTGGGTCTGCTACGTGGTCTCTTCGCTTCACGCTTCCCAACCAAACTGGTGTTTCAATTTCTAATCTCTCACACGTGCTACATGATCAGTTCATCTCACACTCCTTGACACGTAATCCCAACAACATCTGGCACACAGTACGAAGCATGAAGCTTCTTACTACAAAATTAACTTTATGTTCCTTTAGAAGATTCCAATATTGTTGTACCGCCCTGTCCTCAAAACACGTTCAGTATATCCTACGTTCTTTCCTTAAGTTAGATACCAAATAAAACAGTTAAAATTACAATAATATTTATGGTTTTAGATAGCAGAAAGAAGACAAATGATTCTGAACTGAATGTTTGCCACAAGTCGCGCACAACAAGAAGACAAGTTATGCATACACGCCATATTTCTTTCCTGTCAGTTAAAACCCCCTGCAAGGTCAGATTAAAACATTTATTCGGGAACTAGTTTTCGAACCCTTCAGGTGCACAACATGAGCATTACAATTCTGATTCCCGGAAGTAGCAACGAAAGAAGTAAGCCTTGACAGCGTTTTCCGAAGAGTGTCCTTGAAGTCGAATTTCGACAGAAGATGCTAGTGTAACCAAGTGGCTAACGATAGGCTTGGACTACAGTTCTCGACATCTGTGGCCATGAAATCAACGCGCGGGAGGGGGAAGGGATGCAAATACATGAAGACCTTCCACTGAATTGTGTAGTCGTGCCAGTTTGTATTCGGCAGAAAAGAGGCTACTGAGACAACCAAAAACGTATTCCATATTCCAAATACATTGAGCTTATTTTTACAGATGCGTCCGGTAGTCACGTGGTGGGTGAAATGGGCACGTCTTCGAAAACTCGAACACTGGTGTAATGGAAACGAAAGCATATTTGATTTTTTTTTGTGTGTGTATGCGTGTGTGTGCGCTGGGTGGGGCCGTTCCACATAGCACATCCATGGGCTTAGCCGATTCCTCATCGCAAGAAGTTACTGAAAGTATAAGATGTTAAATTAAATTTAAACCACGGCACTAACTACAGAATCAAAACGGTAGGAGACTGAGAGAAAAGTCTACACTGTGTACCTTGTAAACTGGTCGAGGCTTAGGTCATTCAATGACGCTGTTGAAACTATAGATTTTACAAGGCCTTGCGTGAGACAGAAATTCAATAAATAAACGTTGACTATGTACGGATTCGGAAGTATGAGCACCTGACTTACTCCACTGGACAGTTAGGAAACGATCTCAGCCACCACTGCCGGTGGTCCAGCCAGTATTTGAACACAAGCAAAAATCACTACAGTAAGATATGTGTGCCGATAGCTACAAAATAATTTCGGTGCGAACTTCACAAATTCATCGCATCGACATCATCACCATAATCAATGTAGCTATCATGAAGTTAGGCCACTTACTGACCCTTTCCAGATTCACACATTCAGAAGTTTCTTCAAGGATTTTCCTTGGTTCCTTCTGCCTTTTGATCGACAAATGATTTCTACAAAATTATAAGGTACGAGGAAAAATGCAAACACTGCATTTTAAAGTGCAGTCAACAGTAGTTTGAAGGCGGATAAAACTTTTATGTTGAGGTAAGGACGTATGCATGGGTGACATAAGTAAAAATACTTCCACACATCACTTAAAACATTGCTCAGGACAAAACTTTTGGTACGAGCCTAAGTAAAACGTAGAGAACGAAAAGGTTAAATGGGTGAAACATAACAAGCAATAATGACAGGTTGCAGTGTCAAAATTAAACAATCTCAGTAAGTCCGAAACGTACTTTTGTGCAACAATTTTCGACTAAATGAAGCCATAACACAATATGGCAAAAGGTCCATGTTCGTCAGTCCTGAATATCAAGGGACCAATGTCGCTAAAATATCGTAGGCCTAAATATGAATCTATTACAGCTATCGAATCGAAGTAAATAACACAAAACAGTAAGTTTAAAGCAACATCCACAAGTTACGACCCCAATCGGCCATCCTCAAGTGGTGCACTTTCAAACACTTGAACAAATAATGTTTAAAGTGGCGACCGATGTATACCTCAACAGTTAGAAAATGTACTAATACTTCCATGTTTGAAAGCATGTCACCTTTGAACGGCCGATTATGGTAGAAATGTGCTGGAGGTGCTTTAAACTTGCCGGTATAATGAATTCGCTGTGTTGTGGTGGTCACCATATGTTAGTACTTACAGATAACACAACGACGGTGGACTCCATACATTAAACAGGCTACGGGCTGGCCGACCGAGGAGTCGTGGTCCCGATTCTCGGCAGGCGGAACGTACTTCACTGATGTCCAAAGCGTGCACACCGGCCCTACTCGGGACCTGTTCTCCGGAAGTAAAGTGACCGGAGCGTGAAGGTGATCACTCGCCTTCATCTCGTGTCCACGTTAAGAATGCATGACGTTACACAGTTACTACTTCATATGCCTTCATGACGAGCACAACAAGTTTTACAGTGGTATTGAGCCCAACTTTTAACCGTCTATAAGGCTTACTTTCAGTAGTTTTAACTAGATATCTTGCACCAGATTTCGTTCAAATTCATGAAGTCAACACCTTCCCAATTCAGATACTACACACGTACTACGCGTGTTACTTACACTTAATACTCGAAAAGTGACGAGTTAAAATATGAAACAGGAAATCGGCTACCTATCCCGACCGAGGTATTCGAGATTAGTCAGTCACACCAGACAGACGTCAGGACAGTACCCCAAATTAGGCCACTACCACTCTCCTACACCTCGTTTCCTATTCACTGTTCACTAAGAGTCACCCTACACTTCAATACTACACAGCAGCGTTTCCCAACCAGGATTCCGCAGAACATCGACAGAGTGGAACAACTACCTAAAAGTTACTAAATACTGCGAAAAATTCCAAAACTCCCTCATACATAACGGAATATTTTGTCCGGTAATTGGCAACACTGTAGTAATTTCCGTGTGCTACCAATTGCCCCTTTTTTTGTCCCTGTAAACGTTTTCATAACTTGGGGTACCGTGGGATGTGAAAAAATGTTTGGGGTTCCTCCATGGACGAAAGGCCGGGAAACACTGCTGCACAGCCGGTGTCAGTGGAAGTACTCGTATTGCTAAGCAAACCAAACCTACGATACTAATATAACCGTACAGCTGCGTATCAAAACGCACGTCTTGCGTAGCAAGTAACTGTATTAACGAATATCAAGCGCAACAGTAGACAACTGGATCGAACGTAATTAAATAAAACTCGTACACAGTACTCATCATAGGGTATTACCTCTGCCTTGTTGCATTTCACGAACTTTTAAGCGTCACATCACTCCCTCCCACACGTCACCATGGCAACTGTACGTCATTGGACTCCGGTTAGATGGACACCCTACAGCGGCCCCTTGCAGTGTCCTGCAGATACTGCATTTTAATCTAGCTAACCACTGCTCAAGGAATTGTGTATATCATTCGCTCTGCAGCTGCATCAAGTCTAACGACATTCAGTGAAAATTTAATTTCCACTTAATTCTTACGTAATACTCTGTACTAATATCGGTCACGTGAAGACTCTTTTTGCATGACAGTGTATGAGGTGGACACCAAACATGAGACAATGAGGTCCGTTTGACAATGCGCAATACTTTATACGCGAAAATAACGTAAAATAATATGCCACCCCGGACGTGGGCAAAGCTCAAAACATGAATCTCGTCTTTCTGACCGTGATGTCTCGCCTCAGAAACTGCATGACCTATTTTCAGCAAATTGGATAATGTACGTCCACACTAGCAGGGGGAGCCTGGACAGCATAATCGGTACAGTGAATATGCCACGGGCTGGAAGATCCAGGATTCGAATCCCGGAGGGTACGACATTTTTCTCTTCTCCAAATCATCCAGATCGGATCTGGGGCCAACCCAACCCCCTATTCACGGATACTAGGATTCTTTCCCGGGGGTAAAGCGGCAGGGCGTAAAGTTGGCTACTCAACCCCACACAGTGTCGAAGTTAAGAATGAATGGAAACAACCAAAGAGCTAACTGACGGCGGATATTGCGCGAAAGTGCAAGCTGACGTCCCTCGGTCTGTTTAGCCATTTCTGCGTTAACCGCATCGCTGAGCTCACTAACAGACACCTTAAACTGTAACTGAGATTGCGCTTACGCTAACGATTTCCCGTCGAGGTTGAAGACCCAGATGTGTACAAACTGTGGACCATTGCTCAAGAGACAATAGGCCTCATGAATGAGCGCAGCCACGCCTCTACCCGCCTTATATACCTACATGTGTGGACAGGGGCAAATTTAGTCTCCTTTTTTTTTTTACGTCCACACTAAAACTTGTCAGGTCATTTTCATTTCCGCCCTATGTGTCCAAAACGCATACACACAGACCTCTCTCCACAAAAAACTGCACACAGGCTAATTAATAAAGTACAGGTACGCAATGAACGCATTTTGACAACGGGAACATTGAGTCCCACAAAACTGGGGAATGCCTCATTTGCAGCGACTATCAGCTTCTCATCAACGAATCTGTTCCATGGAACTGGCTGATATCAGTTTCTCAAGAATGATTCCGTTCCATGGAGTTGGTTGGTATCAGCTTCTTAAGAACGACTGCTCCATGGAGTTGCCTGGTAACAGCTGTGAAACTATGAACCGTCAAATGCGAAGACGAATGCGAAGAGTGAACTTTGAGGAACTCATATAACTTAAATACTTATATTTAAACCCGAATAAGATACGCGGATAATCATGTTAATACACTAAAATTAGGCCCGGGCTCAGAACTGAAGATATCGAGCGGGTTTCGCTACAGTTCCCCGAAGACAAACGTAAAGTTGGATACTGAAACCCTAATCATGTTATATTTATCCTTCACAAACATGACATAAGCAACGCAAGTGACAGGGCACCTTTGTTACAGAGAATTGCCTCTTCTTTACCAAAAGCGCACTTGAAGAACGTGAGTACACGGCTCTTATATACCCTAAATGCTTTCGTCTGTACACGCCCAGGTAGGAATTAATTTACAGCATTTGGTTACAAGGTGGGATAGCTCAGTTATTCTGAAGTCCACATAAGTGGTGCAGGTGACCGTAAGGACTGTTCTCTTCTTCGCGGCCCAACAAAGACGATTTTCGTGAGGGAACATTGTATGGCGTGGCTGTCACTATCAAAACGCCTATGAACAGACTGCTGACACACCAGTGGTTCCCAAGCTATGCTCCCGCGGAAGACGAGCGTCGTGTTCCGCTGGCTGGATAGGGGTGTTCCGCCTGTGAAATTGAGTAACTGCGATCTATTCCCAGTACAAAAAGAAGATAAAGTTATAAGATAAAATGTTTTGGATTTTACATTTTTCTCGTGATTTCATATGCATGTATGGCGTCATACCTGGTTTGTGTATATTACATCACATTTTCCGCTAGTAATATTGTTCTTAAGTCGAATGATGCCACAAAAATAATTTTTCCGTAATGTTTCGCAAAGAGCACCATGAGGTCCAGGTAATTCACGAACTGAAGAAGGTTCGAAACATCTATAAAAATACAGAGAAAAAGGCAAGACAAAGAAATGTAGCGGCTAAAGGGATATGTGTAATGAGTGTGGGGGGAAGGGGGGCGAACTAGGGGGCTTCCTTCCGTGGTATCCGTACCGTAAAGTTTGTGACTATGAGTTGGTATACAGGAATTCCATTCCAAGTGGCACTCGTCTAGATCGGCTCAGGCTTTTCCAAAGTTTAACCAAGAATTTTTTCCCCCTAGGCGACAAACTTAAGCTGACCAGTCACCTCACTTTACCGCCCAGCTTAAGAACGCGAGCAACGTCACCCAACGTCACTTCCACCCACCCACACATATTGCTTGAGTGGTTCTTAAACAATTTTACCTTCAGATGGACATTTTATTACTCCCTTCCTGTGTCTGTGTCCTACTGTAGATTTTCCCACTACCTGAAAGAAATTCAAGTTACAAATTTCATTCTATCCCAATGATTCACACAAAATACGTACGTAGGTTTATGACGTCATACTCATAACTGAAATGGCTAACTACTTATCGTCATAAAACAAAGTATTGAATATAGATTAACGTGGCTGTTAAGTCGATTATGTTCTACAAAACAGTACTACAACAACGCTTAATTTTAAGCTCTTCCATATTACAGATCACCTCAAACTTCCGCATGACTCTCTGTTTGAAATGTTTACGGTACATTCTGAAACAGTAAATGTGGGTAGCTACCTACGGCACGGCGTTCATAGAACATTTCATGGAAATAAGAGTTATCTGGTAAGCACACAACAACACGAATAGCTGCACACAACTTCACATCTATTTCTGCAGCATATTCCAAGAAATGTCCGGCATAAGCTACGTCATCTACTTTAGAAAAAAAAAAGTGATCGAACGAAACAGCTCTGCCGTCCCCGTGTACTTAGTTTATATATTCGAAAATCAGCACGTCAAACTCCACGTGCATCCCGGATGCTGAAGAGTTCAATAGCTTATGCGCGATTCTTCCAAACAACACTGAAACTTGACTCCTAAAGTTGGCTACAGCGGTATTCTTGAGGCGCTCCTTTCAAAACTCTGTCAGGACACTGACTCGCCTCAGTTCCTTCAGATAAATGCTGAGTCAGTAACCAAAGTTACGCCACGACCGTTTCCTTCCACATTCTTTCCGATTCATCATCCAATTATTCGTCACTACATAAGTCACAAACAGCGTCGTTCAGTAAACAAAACATACAAAAATAAGGTACTGAAAACTCGCCAGAAAGGAGCCATGACAGACCCATAAAGCAGGATTTAAAATCTAACACTACAGGAAAGGTTCCTTTGGGAAGATCAGGAAACAAATAAAAACCTAAGAAGAAGGGTGGAGTCCTCGACGAGCAGCCGAATGACACCTGATTAAAATCCGGACACGTTTGGCTAACGCAGCTGAAGTTCAAAGAATTTCTCGGCCCCTCAAAACAAACGTAGTCGGTAATTCAGATATAGGACAAAGTCTAAAAGTACATGCGCCATCTGAGGCACAACTCTCAGTAATTCTGGCGATATCACAGACTAAGAGATGTGTCAAGTGATGTCACGCGGCTTAAGGAAATTTCGAACTTACTACACGGATGACGTCAACTGTAGTTACTGCAGTGTTTCACACTCTGTCCCACCATTAAGTTATATTAGTGGAGTCACAATGATGACGCGTAAGCCTTCCGATAACGATCTTCTACACATATCTGAAGTAAACGGAATAAGGTACTGAGCAGGGGCGTCTGCAAGCTGCTCATGGCAGTAAAAGGTTCAGGTATCGATAACATTCCATCAGAAAGGCTCAAAGTCCTGGAGGTCCGTCTCCTGGAATATCGGCGACATGGTTACAAAACAGCAACAGTCTACTTGTATCATTGTGTTCTCTCTCAGCGCCATACCGTTCCACTCCGGCTAAACTGTAAGCAGTAGACAAGAGACAGTTTCTTTCCAGCCTATGTGATTGATTTTCCATAAGCTGACCACCTATTTAAATCAATCCGGTCGCTAAGCGATATAAAATATACACATGAAGCAGCCATCTTGTGTCACAAGATGTTACATTATATTGGTAATTGGTAAATACGGCGTTCTTCTATATTCCTTATGGTTGCGGCCTCGATCTTGTAATTTTCTTGTAAGCTGGCTACCTATGTACTTCCGTTGATCACTTCTCAGCGGATGCACATATCAACATGTGACAATGGTGGTTAAGTGTCATGATGCGGCACTGCCAGCGCCAGGTTTGCAGACCTATTTCAGACTGTGAGAAAGAAGCTAAAGGAATATTACTATGAAGAACAGAACTTTATGATAGCGCCTTACAGTCTCTTGATATTTCCCCCGGCAGTAAACTCTAGCCCACAGTCCAGCACAAACTAGTGTCCGAATAACACAAGTTCGAGGACATAAGACAACGCAACATCAACCAGCGTTAGAATTCCGTCAAACAGCTTCATATATTGTGCTTCAAACTTGGTCTCCCTGTAGAAATCATTAATAACAGGTGGCAAACATACACATGTTTTTCTACGCCATCTATCAGTGTTTTAACCACGAGTGGTACTTCTCATTACTTTAGCCTTTAAGACACTAAACGCCTACAAACATCACCACTCAGTCTGTGTATGTCTCGGCTGCGGTAAGAATGTTGCATTTGAACCCGGCTACCCCTCATACACAATCTGTCACAGCACTAGATTTTGACGGGTAGCTTATAATTCAGGAATTTACAGTTGGTCCGGTGGCTTATATGACGATAATGAGCTGGCAACCACATACACCCAATATTCGCCAGGAATTTCCGTTGAAGTTTTATCAAACGTACAGACATTATTATAGAAGTGGGAGACGGACATACGTCGTTTTATTTGAAGACAAGAGCTTAAACGTAACACGCAGTTCAAAATGCAGAATATGAAAATCACATCATACAGATTGCGCACTTAAGCAACAGTGTTCAACATTAGGGTGACAAAGGGAAGTCCACCAGTTTGCTTGTAGAGTGGAACATGGTGGAGTTATTTGAGTCTTAATTCAGCAGATGACCTGTTGGCATGACCTTAGAGGCTCATAAAAGCAAGGGTTTAAATACAATAAACCGTGCGACAAACCGAGCCTGGCTACTCTGAGGCAGATTCCCATATGCACGTAACTGGTGGTTGTTTTTTGCAGAAATGGCATAAACATTTCCGTGTTTTAAGATCTAAAAACTCTCTAAATGCCAGTAGGCCACTCAGGCATCAAGACTACATTGTCCCAACCGGTAAAGCTGTAGTGTAACGAGGCTGGGCGAGGACTGGTTGGCCACCAGTTGGCCAACGGCGTGGGTCAAAGTACTCAGACTTTGTTTTCCGATGAATAATGATACAGATTTATTTGAAGCTGCTGTTACA
>Ga0131853_10020845_pt1 | contig 11899 bp, 11 predicted proteins | sample TergutLab28metaG_FD_92764 | JGI IMG/M metagenome (GOLD analysis project Ga0131853, IMG submission 92764) | Labiotermes labralis P1 segment gut microbial communities from Petit-Saut dam, French Guiana - Lab288 P1 (version 2) (version 2) | ecosystem: Host-associated > Arthropoda: Insects >...
CAATGATGTCTGAGTTCTAGACACTTTCTAATCTTCCCATGAATTTTGTCACAATGAACACAAGAACATTACGTCGATATTAGATATTTTTGTCATTATAAGCACATTCACAATTTTTAAAAGCTCAATTCAAAGAAAAGGAGCAATATGGATTATCTCATGAGAGGCCTTTTAGGGAACTCTAATGCAATACTTACTTACTTACTTACTCACTCCATGATGCAGGGTCCTTCTTGAGAAGCTAACTGGTTTGCAGCTAGTCAAGAAATTCCCCGCATTTCATGGAACCTGAAGGTTCATTACAACACTCACAAGCGTCCGCCACCTGTCCCTATCCTGGGCCAGCCCAATCCAGTGCATATACCCATATCCCACCTCCTGGAGATCCATCCTAATATTTTCCACCCACCTACACCTAGGTCTCCCCAGTGGTCTCTTTCCCTCTGGTTTCCCCACCAAGACCCTGGACACCACCCTCTCCTCACTCATATGTGCCACATGCCCAGCCCATCTCATTCTTCTCAATTTTATCACCTGCACAGTACTGGGTGAGGAGTACAAATCATTTAGCTCCTCGTTATGTAATCTCCTCCGTTCCCCTGTTACCTCGTCCCTCCTAGGTCCAAATATTCTCCTCAACACCATGTTCTCAAACACCCTCAGCTTCCTTTACTCCCTCAAAGTCTAATGCAATGCAGTTAAAAATATGCACACTCACGTCACAAGATAAAATCCAAAACAGCAATGGTTTACAATAATTTTTTGAACATGAATGTCAAAATAAGGCATCTGCAGTCGTTTATAAGCAACACAGAAGTATTGAATTTGTAAGCAACTTGTCCAGTTTACCGCATTATCCAAAAGTAAGTTTAAACTTGATACGATTTCCTGTTAATCTCTCTTCTTGGAGTCATTCACACCAAAAAGACTAATAGAAATCACATGTTTATAACAATTTGTATATTCTGAACTGTCATCCAGCTTATACCAGCTGGGAGTAAGTCAGTATTGAGTTGGCAGCTGCACCAAAAGTGAAAAGAGTTCACCTTAATCAGGAATGTAGCAAATATAGGGCTACACATATATAGTACATATCTCACACACTGTCTCAAAGACACGTCAATGCATGAGCTGGATGCACTATTTTACTCTGGAATATTTTGTCTGACAACTGCTGTTGCTTTATCTAAATTAAGGCCCATCTTCAACTTGCATATTCTAAATGGAAAAACTAAGAAAGAAGTCAGTACCCTTAACAATATAAATTTGCTATGTTGCTGGGATGTACAATTTTGAATGACCTGCTGTTAAGAAATTTTATATAAGCCAATCTAACCATCAGTAATGCCAAACAGATATTTAAAATATGCATATTTCACTCTTGTTTTGGTTACTGTCTTCTAACATGACATTGGCTTCATGCAGGCTGACACAATGTTCATGAGTAAATATTAACATGGCTAATGTATACATTAATTTGGGGGTATAAAACACCTTTCAGTTGACAGAAAGGACAATTTTATGGCAATCGTGACTGCGAAGTATTCAGAGTAAGTCAAATCAGGAGAAAATTCAATGATCAGAAACTGATACAATGGCAAAAGAACTATGACCAGATGCGTTCACCAAATGGAATGCATTTAACTTCAAATTTTATTCAAGAACTTCAGCACTGATTAACCTTTGCAAATCGCAACACTTGTACAGTGAAAAGCTGCCATTTACTCGCACTTCCATACGTATAATTTTAATAACTCTGTAACATGTGTGCATGTGCATGTGCACATATACACACACAAACACACACAAGCATACACCACACACATACTACATCCATTTTAAACCTGAAAAACTTCCTACATTAACAGTAGAAAAAGTAGTATAATCATTATTAAAAAGATGACAAATGGTGGTGGTGGTGTTTTTTATGACGATGATGATGATACACAATATTGATATCCATCTGTTTCTCCTCTCTCTTTTCAATGGAATGATATTTTAAAAATATATGCAAGTTTTGCAACATGGCAATAACTGTTATGCCTGCACATACGGCATATATTTAGATTTTAGACTCCACATATACTTGTTGTTAACTGGATGGATGATTTATCAATGATAACCAGCAGCTTCCCATGTGTTTGGCCCTTATCATATGCAATACTGCCCCAACCTGAGAGTTCAGACATCAAGCTAGCTGAACTACACATCCAAGTCTCATGTTGTCTCTTCAACTGTACTTCCACTTTTAAAAACCCAGTTTCTAGGTTTCCCCACAAAAAGTGCCTATGCAAATTTACTATAGCTTTCAAACTGAACAGCCAGTTTGAGTTAATGACATGGAAAAGCTGGAGCCATCATGAACAATCCACCTGCCAGTTAATCTCTCTCTTTCATAGCCAAATTTAGTGTCCTAAATGTATCCCGTAATTCAAACTGTTCAAACAGATGAAAGGAAACAAAGTTCTTTGTTATGAACACATAAAATGCATATTTTGTAATTTTACTATAATAATGCAAATAAAGTAAGCCTTCAACACACAACTACATTTCTTACCAAAAAGATAAGTGCCATTTATAAACAAAGCATGCGCTTGTCTGTTAAAATACCAACAGCACCGCTACTCATGTGTGAACCACATTTTCAACTGCATGGAACTATATATATATAAAAAAAACAAAAAAAAAAAACTCTGCTCATTTATTCTCGACTCACATTTGACAAGCATGTCTTATGTTAGATAAACAGTGACACTGAAATGAAATGTCACAGACCAATTACAATAAATTGGCAACAATGTGGAGTCTAACTGCCTACATTGAAAGATAAACTTCATCTTATTGACCCACAAATTCCAAATTGCTCTTCTCTCATTTGGCAAAACTTTTATCATATAAAATTATGAAGTACAACTGTTTTTTTTTTACATATAATACATGACTTCTCTTGCATAAGTTTTGGCAACTTGAAAACCAACTATTTATCTTTGTAACTATGTATCTGAAACTGTAAAACACACTGTCATGGGGTTTAAAGAATATAGTAGACAAAACACTGAAGACAGTACTGCACTTCAGTATGAACTTTCCAGCGGTCAAATAACATACAGACACAACAACTCCAAATATGCATTAACTAGATATATTACAATATTAGGTTGAATCTGAAACACTGCAGACTCCAGCTGACATTCTGATGGCCAGTGAAACAGGTGTGTTCAAGCAAGGACACATAACTAAAATGAATACAATTTTAGGTATCATAAACTGAAGTTCCACATTACTGCTACTGGCAGTGTCATTTTACCATTTATGGAATATCTAAATAAAAATTTAGTTTCTATCAAATCAACAACTTCTGTGTAATAACATACATACATGTACCAGTAATGGGATTCTATTTCGGATTAACCACAAGATGAAGCAGCCTAATACAGAAAGGATTACTCTGATATACAAATTCTGCCAAACTCGCAGACTGAGAGATGAAATTCTGATACTTACACCCTACATTCAATTAAAACTGTAAACAAACCACGGAAACTGACACCTGGTTATTTACTGAAGAGTGCCAACTGTCTAGGTTATTTTAATGGAATGACATGAGGAAGATAATGTACAATGAACTCTGACATCAAACATGGGATAATGTGCTTTGCACTGGGCTGTTACTGCATGCAGCATGAAATAATTCTTGCTGACATGCGACACTGGGAAACCAAGATGAATTTTATTTCATTTTTTTTTGGGTTTTGTATGGTTATGTGTTTTGCCTCTCAAATCTTTACAAGTTTTGTAAGTCAAAGAAGGACTGCAGACACACATACAAAATAAAGTGATGTATCATTCATCCTAAAGTAGAGCCCACTTTAAGATTTGTCTGGTAGTCAAAAGCTGTTTAGACCTCAAATACAGAAAACTCTTATATGGAGGTTATGTGAAACCCAACAGAAAATTACTTTCATATGGTTCAGTCTGTTGCCAAAACACCCATACTTACGTACGTTCATATTACTTGCATATGTATGTGCACATATGTGTGCGTGTGTGTGTGTGTATGTATGTATGTGTGTGTGTATGCATTTATGTATTATGTAGTGTCGTATGGAGCGGAAGCATGGACGTTGACGAAGAAAGAAGAACAAGCTGTGCTAATTTTTTAAATGAAAATATTTAGAAGAATATACGGTCCTAAATATGAAAACGGACAAATCGAGAACTAGAAGAGATGAGCAAAAGAGAAAACATATTAAAAATGGATAAAAGGGCAAAGGATAAGCTGGTTAGGTCACCTAGAGAGAATGGAGGAGGATAGGATGCCCAAAAAGATCTTCACTCAAGAACTGGAAGGGTCAAGAAGGGGAAGACCCAGGAAAAGATGGAAAGAGGAAGAAGAAAGAGATCTTCAAGTGCTGGGAGTGAGAAGATGGAGAGAGTTGGTGGCAGGTAGGAAAAAATGGAAGGACATTGTTCGACAGGCCAAAGCCCACAGTGTGCTGTAGTGCCAATGGAAGAAGTTTATTTAAGACAATATCATGCAGATTTGTGTTTGTTTTGTGAGCTATGTTATCAGAGGAGTAAGAGTTAGTCAAATCAGCCATATTGTGAGTATATTTACAATCTCGTATTTTCAAATATATATTGAGTCATTTATGTTCTTCACTAAACATTATTATATTTAAACCCCACTTGCACTGCACCAATTGCTTCCGTACTTTTTGGGCAGGGTCAAAAGGGGGGAGGTGCAACTCAAATAGCTTATTAGGATAAAAGTGCTGAAAAAAATTCATAACAGAAACATAACATTCTAAAGGCTTCCACCATTTCAGCAAGCAATGTGAAGTGAGAAGATCTGGCAACCACAGAATTTTTCAATAGCTTTCAGCATTTCTAGAAACCATCTGATCTCACCACTCATTTCACAGCCAGGCCATAAGTTATGCTTCATCGAGGCAAACACAGTAAATCCGAAAAATAGATGCTAACAGTGTCAATAAATTAAAGTGGAAAGGCGCAAACAATATAAGAGGATACACAAAGCAGTGTGTACAAAAAAGTTGACATGTGATGCCAATTAATTTCTTCTAGGTTACTCACACATGTTCCACTGGACATAGATTTAATATCAAAGAGAATGAGTTGAGATTGCAGGTAGTCACTTAGAGGTGGCTTAGGGTACAAAGAAATGGAATATAAAATTTGGCAGAAATTCTTATAACGGTTCACTTAAATTTAGCCACAGGATATTCTCCTGTTTTATCCTTATTCATCAAGTATGATCACCCAGTCAATGTCTGTCCCTTAATATAAGAGACCATGTTTCAAGTTCATACAAAACTAACTAAAATTAGTGTTCAGTATATTTTAGTCTTTATGTTTTTCTGACAGTAGATGGGCAGATAAAAGGTTTTAAAATGATTGGCTGCAAGCATTCCCCAAAATTTTAACCTGTTTTCAGTCCGTATTTTTTAACTGCACGTGTTACATTGCTTAAGAAGTTACTGTGAATGATGGATTAGGAAGGAGGTGGAATGCAGCCGTCAACTCTCTGAAACTATCCAGCATTATCTGACAGGTGACTGGGCAAAGCAAAACCACAGCCAAGATGCCAAATGTATTAGCCAAAATTTAAACTGGGTAGGGAGGAAGAATACTGATGACTATGCTGCTGGTCACAGCATGGAGTCAGACCATGGCACGGGTATGCTATTTGTCGCATTAGGAAGTAACTCTGAAATGTTAAAACGACTAAGCTAAGACAGACATGAACTGCTTCCCATTTGCAAGGGACATCTTGATTGATACACTTAAGATATATTAAATTACTTATATGATCATAAGACAGCCTGCATGTGGTAGTATTTTGTTGCACATGACAGCCACCGAAATTCACAACACGAGCAATCTTACACACATACCACCTCTAAAGACTGCGCTCTAATATTACATGCTGTATGCTGTCAAGGCCTGCATATGGGAAAAGGGGTAATATCATACACTCAAATTCTCGGTTTATATGTAAGCGTGACATGAAATGTTTGCACATCCATCTCTGTACAATCCTGTGGAGTCACTCCCATCACCACCCCCCTTCCATCATCACCTCCACTTACAACAGCTTTCTTGCCTCCCCTTCCTTCCTCCAGTTGGGAAGATTTCTTCTCATCACTACCATTACGCTGGGATTGAGTGATTACACCTGGTGGTTGAGATACTAATGACTGAGTCTGCTTGGCACCATTCTCTTTATTCTTACGCCTGCTTGAACTACGGTGAGGAAGGTGGCGTGACTTGTCACTCCGACTAGAAGAACGACGGACGCTTGGACGCTTCACTGATTCTGCACTTGCACTCAAAACTGCACTAACTGGCAAGCACAAAAAATACATTGTAATAAAAAAAGTATTGTAATAAAGTCCTTCGTGTGCTTCTTAGAAAGAGGTTTCAGAGTGTGGTGATAGGTTCTGAAACTAAAACAATAGTAATTCTGATGTTTTGCTGACCGTGCATCAAAGTATAATCTTAGTAATTAACCAACTTAATGCACAAATTCTTGTTTCATAATAAGTTTATTATATGCCTCTACATGTTTTGAGCACCATGTGCTCATCATCAGGACGTCAAAATTGTATTATACAGCATCTGGTATCATCACACCTGTAGGTGGCCGTCCGGTGCACAGGTTGGGAGATGACTCACCCAACGTGTGCACGGGATGGCCACCTACAGGTGTGATGATACTAGATGCTGTATAATACAATTCTGACCTCCTGATGATGAGCACATGGTGCTCAAAACATGTAGAGGCATATAATGAACTTATTATGAAACAAGAATTTGTGCATTAAGTTGGTTAATTACTAAGATAATACTATTTCTTTTCGCGTCCGAAATTTTTAAGAGAAAAATATGGGAAAGCCCCCCCCCCCATAAAACAAAAGGCATTGATTACAAAACATTTCTGAAAGACCTATTAACTCTGTAACATGCAAAAGCAATAAAGACAGTTTAATTGAATTTTAAATCCCCATGTAACTTACCAAGTTAATATGTGTAAGTGGGAGATATGTAGTGAACTTTACTTAAAGATTACTTGAATAAGCAGATGCCCGTTTTATTTCCAACCCCTAACTATCCGGCAGTTAGGGGGAGGCGCCATATTACTGTTACAATAAATTTTCTTCTAAAATATTCTACAGTACAGCTTAATTACACATATATGATGACATTAATTTATTATATGAAATACACAAGGCACACAATTTACAGTCTTGTTTTTATCAAGCTTCCTGGAGACCTACGATTTTGTTTATTTAGATTTATTTTCCATGGGACACATTCTTCTGGGAAAACGCTGTTCTGTCATCCTCGTAATGATGCTGTCATCACCATGGTGATCCAGTATTTTACACCACGTGGAATAATCTACCTATGAACCCTCTGTTGTGTAGTTGATAGACATTAATTTTTTTTGTTCTTTTCTTTCTTCTTTCTCCAGGATTATTGTATGTACTGTATGTAAGTCAGCTTAATTTTATCATGCTTAGTTCTCGCCTTTCTGTAACTCATACCATTAGTTTACACTTCCATTTCTTAGTAAGCAGACCAGGCATGGGAGGAATATAATTTCCTTCTATTTCTTTTTGATTATAAGTGGTCGCACTAAGAGTTTATCGCGCGGGCAATGTGGGGATTGACACACGTAACCGTAGCTGTCTTGTGCTTCAGTTGCAGTCTGTTGTGTATCTCGATCAGTGAATGAAGCTGGATGATCAGTGAGTGTTAATGGTATTGAAGAGCCCCGCTGGTGAGATTTGTCACCAATGCAGTTCAGTTGTAACTGCAATTATTCCTTACTTATGTACAATAAAACTCCAGTACACCCTACTTGGGGATTATTGAGAGTGTGTGCGGCCTGCCCGACTCCCCGTCTTAACCGAGTTCTGAGCTCCGTCTCTCCGGGAACAATATACAATTTATGTTCCCCACTGGGTCCAAGCAGGATACAATACCTCAAACAAATCTGTCCCAATTCTAGGCAGTCAACCTTCATCCCCCACACTTCCTAAAGATGACCAAAAACGTCAGAACTGTGATATTCAGCAGCAATCTGAACACTGTCATGTACCTCTTACTCCTTTTCTGTCATCTCCTCTAAATATATCTGCAGCAGCTGATCCATCTTATTACCGTATATTCTTGAATCTAATCAACACCTGAGTCTAATCAACACCTGAACCTAATCAGCACTAGTTTTTGCCGATTTCTTAAACGAAAAAAAGTTAGTTTGCGGTTCTAATCCACACCTTTCCTTCAACTGCCTTCAGAAGTTGCGCAGTGGGTGTCGGCTGCATACAGAGCCATCCCGGAGAGCATTATTTTCAGATCTTTCAAGAAGTGCTGCATAAGCAATGCTTTGGATGGATCCGAAGATGAAATTCTATGGGAGGACGATGGTGAAGATAAAGATGATAGTGACTGGGTGACAGATAACAATTCAGTTATGAGTGATGACAGCGAGTCTGATGAATAATAAATTATAAATATTATATAATATTATAAATAATAAATAAAATAATAAATTATTGTATTGTATTGTTCTTACAGCACCTCTATCATTTTTCCAAAATCCAGCTCATGACCGTGAATCTAATCCGCACGCGATTCTAATCCGCCTTTGATTTTTTAGCCCTCTGAAACTGTAAAAAGGGTGCGGATTAGATTCGAGAATATACGGTAATACCACCCACGTGGTGGTCACATGCTGTTGGTTACTCCACTTGACGATGCAAACAGGACCACTGTGTTGCACAATTATCTTGTCCTTCTGTGGTTCGTACCTTCCAGTTTCTCTGATATTTCCTTTCAGTTTATTTTAATGCCCTCCATACGATGGGTGTTACATGACGAGAGATCAAGCCAAAGCTGCAGTATTATAACAATTATCGAACCACAAGTTATAGCAGGTACAAATCAGTATCACTGCTGTTGTCTATGTCTAACAACTTGCTACCACCAGAATCAGCAAGTTTTTCTATAAATTCATTATTTTCTAATACGCTTGGAAATTTTAATGGGCGATGTCAAGCAATGCCTGCATACTGAAATTCTTACAAGTTTGCATTGAACAATACTCCCCACCTATATAATGAACAAACAGAACCTATTCACAGTGTTTGAATCAACAAATGGTTTCACATAAACCATAAGACAGAAGCACAGATCATGCATTAGTTAAGAGCACAATATGGAAATCTCAAATACTACTACAAATGCAGTGAACCTGCTCAGTAGGAGGGGTGACTGACAAGTAAGGTCTCCAATTGTATGAAATAAGTTTCTGACAATATAAAATAATAACAGTGATATCAGAATGAAAGAAATCTATTTCTCTTACACATTGTACACTTATTTTTCAACACAGTCACCATTTATGGCTATACATTTCTTCCATCGTTATATCTGTTTGTTCATCCCGTCCATGAAGAAAGTTTCTGGTTGGCTGCAGATCCATTTGCACACAGCTGCCTCAACTTCTGCATCCGATGAAAAATGTTGACCTTTTAATGTCTCCTGCAATTTGGGAACAACCAGAAGTCTGACGGTGCCAAATCTTGGCTGTAAGGAGGGTGTGGAACCACTGTGAATTTCAGGCTTGTCATGGCATCCTGAGTTTATGCACTGCAATGTGGCCTTGCGTTGTCGTGATGCAAAAGAAACGTGTTTCTTTCTGACCTGATTCTGTGGATGTGTTGCTTGAGTGATCGTAGGTTGCACAATAGCTGTCAGAATTCACCGTCAATCCTTTAGTCACAAATTCCATGTAAAGCAGGCCGCTTGTACCCCAAAAGATGGTGAGCATGACTTTTTTTGCTGATGGAACAGTTTTGAATTTCTTTACACTCGGAGAACCTGGATGGCAATATTCCATGGATTGCCTTTTGTTTTTCGGTCATAATGATGGACCCAGGATTCGTCTCCAGTGGCAATACTCTTGAGGAAATCATTCCCTTCGAGATGATATCAGTTAAGAAGTTCCTGAGCAACAGTTTTCCTGTGTTCCTTCAAGGGATCAGTCAATTATCTCAGGAACCACATGGAGCAAACTTTTCTGTAGTTTACCTTTTCAGTGATATGGTGCACACTTTCTTGACTAACACTGAGCTTTTGAGCAATGTCTCTCTGCTTAATTCAGCGATTTTCCTGAATCATGGCATCCACTCTGCACTAGTTTTCATCACGAGTCACAGATATGGGTCGTCCTGATCTGTGCTTATCCTAGACACTCATCTCACCTGCACAACAGCTTTTGGCATGCCGGACCCACTTGCAGAAAATTTTTCACATCCATACAACCATCACCATAAACTCTTTCATATGCCTATGAATTTCCACTGGTGCACAACCTTCTAGTGTCAAAAACTCTATCACCGATTGCTGCTTTATATGAAAATCGGCTGAGGCACTCATTACTAATTAACATTACTGCTTAAGGGCTTCGAACATTGAAATGAAACTAAGCACGAACATACTACACTGTATCAACTACCGAACCGAACGCATGTGCAAACGTTCCTTTCCTCCCACTACCAGCGACACCACTTGGCAGGAGACCTTACTTATCAATCAACCTATGTACAAACATACATACAGTCAGTCCATGGATCTGTAAAGGTAAAGCAATTCCTGTACAGGTCCTGGAGTTTCCAGGAAGTTGAGGCTCCCAGATTTCAAGACACTTGGCACATGATGGTGGTAAGGTTGTCAGCCCTACAAACCGGCCGCCTTTACCCCCCCAGGAAATACTTCTGGTACTCATTTCTGTTAGAGGCTGAGCTGACCCCAGGGCCACAGTGCAGCCAGAAGGATTATGCCAATGAAAAATTCTAATGACACCATTGGGAATTGAACCTGTTACCTTCCGATTTGTAGCATGATGCCCTGCCCATGGATCTGTAGTTTGTCAAAATTACAGTAGAAAGTGCAGTAAGTAACAAACGTACAAAGTATAAAAGTATGCAAAGTATACAGAATTACTACAATGCAAAATAATATAAATATTTTATATACAGTATTGTGTATCATGTTTACACATAAAAAATACATGTACAGAGTTAAAGGAATGCATACTTAAATATCTTCTTAATGCCATTTTGAATTGTGCCTTTACATTCTTGAGACTTGCGAGACTACACAGTAAACTGCCGGAAATTCTGATGCCAACAGAGAATGTACTTTCCAAGAAAATGAAAGGTTAATTATTCATCTGCGAAGACGGTGCTTACTCCTTGCACTAATACAGTGTACAGATAAATTTGTGTGCAAATTTTCTTAATTATTTACAATGAACTTCAGTAATGAAAATATATATTGGAATGGAAGAGTTAGAATCGCCAGTTTTCTAAGTAGACTTTCTACATGGTCCTGCACCCATCACACTTCTGACAAATTTCTTTAGTAATGAAGTGTGGCAACTTTTTGCAATTGCAAGTGGAACAGTAGAAGTTGGAGTAGGCAGGTTAGCACTACTGTACATTCCAAAAACATCTTGTTACTTTCATTCCATACTCTTGATGCTTGGCACTACTGCATATTCCAAAAACATCACATTACTTCCACTATTCTTCTTGAAAATTATCATTCTGGAATTAATGTGGGCCAGGACCGGGAATTCTCAATGACAAGGGAAAATGAAGCTTTGAGGAACAGTGCATCAATAATAATAATAATAATAATAATAATAATAATAATAATGATGATGATGATGATGATGATGATAATAATAATAATAAGGGCTCAATGGGTATGGGAGAGGTAGTACCTTTGTAAGGGGTTGACCCTGCACTGGTCCTCACCAGCCCAGGTGTGCAGCAGTGCAACTCGAGGCACCAGCCACTCA